>ERZ860508.887-NODE-887-length-20265-cov-5.306432_pt1 | contig 20265 bp, 18 predicted proteins | sample MGYA00509976_ERZ860508 | MGnify/ENA primary metagenome ERZ860508 (study PRJEB30046, sample SAMN00715242) | human gut metagenome | study: EMG produced TPA metagenomics assembly of the A metagenome-wide association study of gut microbiota in type 2...
GAGATACCTCGCTGTTGTTAAGGTTTGGGAAGAAGCCGATAAGGTTCTGACAAAAGCCCTTCTGGACGGACTTGATAAATATAACAACATCTTCATGATGGCAGATTCCGGTGCCCGTGGATCTAACCAGCAGATCAAACAGCTGGCTGGTATGCGTGGTCTGATGGCAGATACAACCGGTCGTACGATCGAACTTCCGATTAAGTCAAACTTCCGTGAAGGTCTTGACGTTCTGGAGTATTTCATTTCAGCGCATGGTGCTCGTAAGGGTCTGTCCGATACAGCGCTTCGTACAGCCGATTCAGGATATCTGACCAGACGTCTGGTTGACGTATCACAGGATCTGATCATTCGCGAGACAGATTGTTGTGCAGGAAAAGCAATTCCTGGTATGGAAGTAGAAGCATTCATGGAAGGCAAAGAAGTAATCGAATCCTTCCAGGAGAGAATTACAGGTCGTTACCTTGCAGAATCTGTATACGATAAAGATGGTAACCTTTTAGTTAAGGCAAACCACATGGTATCACCAAAGAGAGCTGCTCTGATCGTAAATCAGGGCGTAGATTCAAACGGTGTTCCGTTCCTTGATCCGGATACAGGTGTTACAAGACAGGATGCAAAGCTTAAGATCAGAACGATCCTGACATGTAAGTCACACCTTGGTGTATGTGCAAAATGTTACGGTGCCAACATGGCAACCGGACAGCCGGTACAGGTTGGTGAAGCTGCCGGAATCATCGCAGCTCAGTCAATCGGTGAGCCTGGTACACAGCTTACCATGAGAACATTCCATACTGGTGGTGTTGCCGGTGATGATATTACACAGGGTCTTCCTAGAGTAGAAGAGTTGTTCGAAGCAAGAAAGCCAAAGGGACTTGCGATCATCGCAGAGTTTGGCGGTAAGGTTCAGCTTCGTGATAATAAGAAGAAGAGAGAAGTTGTTATCACAAATGACGAGACAGGCGAATCAAAGGCATACTTAATTCCTTATGGTTCCCGTATCAAGGTTCTGGACGATCAGGTTCTGGAAGCCGGTGATGAATTAACAGAAGGTTCTGTTAATCCACATGATATCTTAAAGATCAAAGGTATCCGTGCAGTTCAGGATTACATGCTTCGTGAAGTACAGCGAGTATACAGACTTCAGGGTGTTGATATCAATGATAAGCATATCGAGATCATTGTTCGTCAGATGTTAAAGAAGATCAGGATCGAGGATAACGGAGATTCATCCTACCTTCCGGGAACACTGGTTGACGTTCTTGATTTTGAAGATACAAATGAGCAGCTCATCGCAGAAGGCAAACAGCCGGCAGAAGGCTCACAGGTAATGCTTGGTATTACAAAGGCATCACTTGCTACAGATTCCTTCATGTCAGCAGCGTCCTTCCAGGAGACAACAAAGGTTCTTACAGATGCAGCTATTAAGAGTAAGGTAGATCCGCTTAATGGTCTGAAAGAGAACGTTATTATCGGTAAGCTGATCCCAGCAGGTACAGGTATGAAGCGTTATCGTTCTGTAAAGCTTGATACAGAGATGGATGAGATCAACTTCTTTGATGATGATGACGAGATCGACTTCGGAGATGATCCGGAAAGCACAGAGTTAGAAGATGCAGTTGATACCGATGCAGATGCAGAGGATGAGGCGGAAGAAAATGCTTCAGACTTGGAATCTGTAGAGGCAGAGACATCTGATAACGAATAAATAAATTTGAAAAGTGCTTGACACGAATAATTTCAATATATATAATGGTAAGGCATGCGTGAGAACGTATGCCTTATATTATTTTTTATTTTGAAAGTAGGAGGTGAAAACATGCCAACATTTAACCAGTTAGTTAGAAAGGGAAGACAGACAGTAGAGAAGAAGTCAACTGCACCAGCTCTTCAGAGAAGTTTCAACTCATTAAAGAAGAAGCCAACTGAGACAAGCTCTCCACAGAAGAGAGGAGTTTGTACAGCAGTTAAGACAGCTACTCCTAAGAAGCCTAACTCAGCTCTGAGAAAGATCGCCAGAGTTCGTTTATCAAACGGTATCGAAGTTACAAGTTATATTCCAGGTGAAGGTCACAACCTTCAGGAGCATAGCGTAGTTCTTATCCGTGGTGGTAGAGTAAAGGACTTACCTGGTACAAGATACCATATCATCAGAGGTACTCTTGATACAGCAGGTGTTGCAAAGAGACGTCAGGCTCGTTCTAAGTACGGTGCTAAGCGTCCAAAAGATGCTAAGAAGTAATTAAAACCGTATTATTGGAAACATTCCAAAAAAATGTGCTGGTTAGGCCATGTTTTTGCTATGAGATAAGGTGTTGATGTATAAAAATGCAGAAAACATCAGATAGATAGAAGAGATGGAAATAACAGCACGAACACATTTTATAATGTGAGTACCGAAGAATTAATAAATATTAAGGAGGGAAGAACCGTGCCACGTAAAGGACATATCGCAAAGAGAGACGTATTAGCGGATCCAATTTACAATAACAAGGTGGTTACCAAGCTTATCAACAACGTAATGTTAGATGGTAAGAAGGGTGTTGCCCAGAAGATTGTTTACGGTGCATTCGACCGTATCGCAACTGAAACTGGTAAGGACGCTATCGAGGTATTTGAAGAGGCTATGAACAATATCATGCCATTACTCGAGGTTAAGGCAAGACGTATCGGTGGTGCAACATATCAGGTACCTATCGATGTAAGACCAGATAGAAGACAGGCTCTTGGACTTCGTTGGTTAACAACATTTTCACGTGCCAGAAGTGAAAAGACCATGGAAGAAAGACTTGCAAGAGAGATCATGGATGCAGCTAATAACACAGGTGCATCTGTAAAGAGAAAAGAAGATATGCACAAGATGGCAGAAGCAAACAAGGCGTTTGCTCACTACAGATTCTAATCTGTGCCGTCTACAGAATAATAAAAGGAGGACAATCCGTTGGCTGGAAGAGAATATCCATTGGACAGAACAAGAAACATTGGTATTATGGCTCATATCGATGCTGGTAAGACAACTCTTACAGAGAGAATCTTATACTATACCGGTGTTAACTATAAAATCGGTGATACTCATGATGGTACAGCTACTATGGACTGGATGGAGCAGGAGCAGGAAAGAGGTATTACAATCACTTCCGCTGCTACAACCTGTCACTGGACATTAGAGGATCATCACAAACCAAAGGCTGGTGCTTTAGAGCACAGAATCAACATCATTGATACTCCAGGTCACGTAGACTTTACTGTAGAAGTAGAGCGTTCACTTCGTGTACTTGATGGCGCCGTTGGTGTATTCGATGCAAAGGCTGGTGTAGAGCCTCAGTCAGAAAACGTATGGCGTCAGGCTGACACATACAACGTTCCACGTATGGCATTCATCAACAAGATGGATAAAATGGGTGCTGACTTTTTCTACTCAGTTCAGACAATTATTGATCGTCTGGGCAAGAATGCAATTCCAGTTCAGATTCCTATCGGTAAAGAATCCGATTTCATCGGTCTGATCGACTTATTTGAGATGGATGCATACTATTATAAAGATGATAAGGGTGAAGACATCGAGATCACAACGATCCCTGATGACTTAAAAGAGCTTGCTGACAAATGGCATGAGAACCTTGTAGAGAAAATCTGCGAGTTAGATGATGACTTAATGATGATGTACCTTGAGGGTGAAGAACCTTCAATCGACGAAATGAAGAAAGTTCTTCGTAGAGCAACTATTGCTTGTGAAGCAGTTCCGGTATTCCTTGGTTCCGCATACAAGAATAAGGGTGTTCAGAAGATGCTTGATGGTGTTATTGAATATATGCCAGCTCCTACAGATATCCCTGATATCACAGGTGTAGATCCTGAAGGAAATGATGTAGTTCGTCATTCATCAGATGAAGAACCATTTGCTGCATTGGCATTCAAGATCATGACAGACCCATTCGTTGGTAAGTTAGCATTCTTCAGAGTATATTCAGGTACATTGAACTCAGGTTCATATGTATTAAATGCAACAAAAGACAAGAAAGAGCGTGTAGGACGTATCGTACAGATGCATGCAAATGCTCGTAAGGAAATTGATAAGGTTTACGCTGGTGATATCGCAGCTGCTGTTGGTTTCAAAGTAACAACAACTGGTGATACAATCTGTGATGAGCAGCATCCGGTTATCCTTGAGTCAATGGAATTCCCAGAGCCAGTTATCGAGCTTGCTATCGAGCCTAAGACAAAGAATGATCAGGGTAAGATGGGCGAGGCTCTTGCAAAGCTTGCTGAAGAAGATCCTACATTCAGAGCACATACAGATAAAGAAACAGGACAGACAATCATCGCCGGTATGGGTGAGCTTCACCTTGAGGTTATTGTTGACCGTCTGCTTCGTGAGTTCAAGGTTGAGGCTAACGTAGGTGCACCTCAGGTTGCTTACAAAGAGACATTTACCAAGGCTGTTGACGTTGATAGCAAATATGCTAAGCAGTCAGGTGGTCGTGGTCAGTATGGTCACTGTAAAGTTAAATTCGAGCCAATGGATCCAAACGGCGAAGAGACATTCAAGTTCGAATCCACAGTTGTTGGTGGTGCTATTCCTAAGGAATATATCCCAGCAGTCGGTGAAGGTATCGAAGAAGCTGCTAAGGCTGGTATTCTTGGTGGATACCCAGTACTTGGTGTTCATGCAAATGTATACGATGGTTCATACCATGAAGTCGATTCATCAGAAATGGCATTCCACATCGCTGGTTCTATGGCTTTCAAGGATGCTATGGCTAAGGCAAACCCAGTTCTTCTGGAGCCTATCATGAAGGTTGAAGTTACAATGCCTGAGGAATACTTAGGTGATGTAATCGGAAGCTTAAATGCTAAGAGAGGCCAGATCGAAGGTATGGATGATATCGGCGGTGGTAAGATCGTCAGAGCATTCGTTCCACTTGCAGAGATGTTCGGTTACTCAACAGAGCTTCGTTCATCTACACAGGGACGTGGTAACTACTCAATGTTCTTTGAGAGATACGCTCAGTGTCCAAAGAGTGTTCAGGAGAAGGTTATTGCAGAAAAGTCAAAATAATAGTTTGACAACTCAGAAGGGCATTTTGCCGTGCCTTTCGACTTAAAAGAGTAAAATAAATCATATCAGCAGGTAAAAAGGTTGAAAATCCTTGTGCCTGCTGGTATAAAGAGATAAAAAAAGGTTGAAAATCTTTTATATATTCTATATAATGAGTTTTAGCCAAGCATAGCCCTTAGGGGTACGAAATTTAAGGAGGATATTAAAAAATGGCAAAGGAAAAGTTTAATAGAAGTAAGCCACATTGTAACATTGGTACAATCGGTCACGTTGACCATGGTAAAACAACATTAACAGCAGCTATCACAAAAGTTCTTTCAGAGAGAGTAGCTGGTAACGCAGCTGTTGATTTCGCTAACATTGATAAGGCTCCAGAAGAGAGAGAAAGAGGTATCACTATCTCTACAGCTCACGTTGAGTACGAGACAGAGAAGAGACATTACGCACACGTTGACTGTCCGGGACATGCTGACTACGTTAAGAACATGATCACTGGTGCAGCTCAGATGGATGGTGCTATCCTTGTTGTTGCTGCTACTGATGGTGTTATGGCTCAGACAAAGGAGCATATCTTACTTTCACGTCAGGTTGGTGTACCTTACATCGTTGTATTCTTAAATAAGTGCGATATGGTTGATGATGACGAGCTTATCGAACTTGTAGAGATGGAAGTTACAGAACAGCTTGAAGAGTATGGTTTCACAGATTGCCCAATCGTTAAGGGTTCAGCTCTTAAGGCTCTTGAAGATCCAATGGGACCTTGGGGAGATAAGATCATGGAACTTATGGACACAATAGATTCATACATTCCAGATCCTCAGAGAGATACAGATAAGCCATTCATCATGCCTGTAGAGGACGTATTCACAATCACAGGTCGTGGTACAGTTGCTACTGGTAGAGTAGAAGCTGGTGTTATCCACTTAAATGATGAAGTTGAAATCGTTGGTATTAAGCCAGAAATCCAGAAGACAACAGTTACTGGTATCGAGATGTTCAGAAAGCTCCTTGATGAAGGACAGGCTGGTGATAACATCGGTGCTCTTCTTCGTGGTATCAAGAGAGAAGATATCGTAAGAGGTCAGGTTCTTTGTAAGCCAGGTTCAATCACATGTCATACAAAGTTCACAGCTCAGGTTTACGTTCTGACAAAGGACGAGGGTGGTCGTCATACACCATTCTTCAACAACTACCGTCCACAGTTCTACTTCAGAACAACTGACGTAACAGGTGTTTGTAACCTTCCAGCAGGTACAGAGATGTGCATGCCTGGTGATAACGTAGAAATGACAATCGAACTGATTCACCCAATCGCTATGAGCCAGGGTCTTACTTTCGCTATTCGTGAAGGTGGTAGAACAGTAGGTTCAGGAAGAGTTGCTACTATCATCGAGTAATCTACGCGTAAGTAACGAGAAGATTAGATAAATAAAAAATATCCGGAGAGTGTTTACACTCTTCCGGGTATTTTTTTGTTTATCTATAAGCGGCGACTGCCGCGATGAAATAGCCTCGAAGAGGCTATGAATGTTCTCGTTGCTGGCAAATGTATTGGTTTCTTAGAACTTGTTTCTGGAGGCTCTTTTTAATATATTGTCAAGTGTAAAGATAAAATTTGTTTCATAGTATTGTTTTATAGTTCTAAAAGAGATTGCAAAGCCATAAATGAAAGTATGTGTATCGTTAATAGTTAATATTATGTTAGATAATTGAATAATGTTGATTAGTTTGATACAATGAATTAATTAAAATGTATTGAAGGTGAATGGATTATGCCAATAAAAGAGCCTCGTTTTCATGGCGAAGTTACAGAAAAAAGCCATAAAAACATGAGTAGGATACATGGAAAAGATACAAGTATAGAGGTTGTGTTGAGAAAGGCACTATGGCATAGGGGTTTTCGTTATCGAAAAAATTATAAGGAGTTGCCGGGAAGACCGGATATTGTTCTGACTAAGTATAGGATTGCAATTTTTTGTGATAGTGAGTTTTTTCATGGAAAAGATTGGAATATACTGAAGCCACGACTAGAAAAAGGAAAAAATCCGGATTATTGGGTTAAGAAGATAGAGAGAAATATCCAGAGAGATGAAGAAAAAAATCAGCAATTAAATTTTATGGGGTGGACCGTGATACATTTTTGGGGAAAGGATATTTTGAAAGATACAGAACAGTGCATTAGAGTAATAGAAGAGACGATATTTGATCAGAAATTGGAAGAAGTGGATGAGGAGGAAATGTAATGAGGGATTATTTAGAAGAATATGATGAAACGGATCCTATTTCAATTGAAACATATGCGAAAAGATTGATTGGACAAACATTTGCAGATGTATGTAAGCAAGATGATATCACCAAAGCTAGGGTTGTTAGAGAGACAATAAATTATGAAGCAAGACATGAGAATATGAAGCGAAAAGGTGGTTTGGGAGAACTAATAGAAGAAAGATTTTTTCACTATCAGACAAATAATGATGCACGTCCGGATTTCGATAAAGCGGGTGTGGAACTAAAAGTAACACCGTATAAACAAAATAAGAATGGAACACTGGTAGCCAAGGAAAGACTGATATTGACAATGATTGATTATTTTGCAGTTGTCGATGAGACATTTGAAGATAGTCATATGTGGCAAAAGGCCCAGTTGATTTTATTGGTGTACTATCTGTATCAACAAGAGATAAAGAACCGATTAGATTATCGTATTGGATATGTGAAGCTGTTTGCACCACCGGAGCAAGATATAAAAATTATAGCACATGATTTTGAAGTTATTGTTGAGAAAATCAGAAACGGAAAAGCACATGAATTATCTGAAGGGGATACTTTGTATCTGGGAGCAGCACCAAAAGCAGCAACGTCAAAGGACCGGAGAAAGCAGCCATTTAGTGATGAATTAGCAAAACCACGGGCGTTTGCATTTAAAAATTCATACATGACTTATGTTCTGAACAATTATATTATTCCGGGAAAAAATACATACGAACCGATTATTAAAGGTACGGCAGAAGAATCTTTTGAAGATTATGTTGTGGGGAGAATAGGTGCGTATTGTGATTGGTCGGTTACTGATTTATGTAACACATTCCATATAGAATATCAAAAGAAACCAAAGAGCCTGGAGGCAATGTTAGCATATCGGATGTTAGGCATAAAAGGAAATCATGCGGAAGAATTTGAAAAAGCAAATGTAGTAGTCAAGACGATACGCATTGAGAAAAATAATAAGATAAAGGAAAATATGTCATTCCCAACTTTCAAATTTAAGGAGTTAGTAGAGGAAGACTGGGAAGATTCTACATTTGGAAATTATTTACGTGAAACTCGATTTTTATTTGTGGTTTATAAGTTCAATCAACAAGATGAATTAAGGTTAAAGGGCTGCCAGTTCTGGAATATTCCATATGATGATTTGGAAGGTAATGTGAAGGCAGTTTGGGAAAGGACGCAGAGAGTGCTTCGTGAAGGACTTCAGATAGAAAAGAAAAATGGAAAAAATTATAATAATTTTCCAAAATCATCAGAAAATCCAGTGTGCCATGTAAGACCACATGCACAAAATGCAAAAGATACTTATGAACTTCCAGACGGAAGACAGTATCCAAAGCAATGTTTCTGGTTGAATAATAGTTATATTTTGTCGCAGTTAGATGATCGATTCAAGGAGGAATAGTATGGCAGGCTTTATTTTTTCTATATATAAAGAAGAGAATATTGAAGGTGTAAAGAAGTGTATTAGGCAAGGAGTATATGCATCAAAAGTACCAAATGATAAACTTTCAGTACAGGAAAATGAAAACTCAGGTAATAAAAGTAAACAAGTTATGGCAGCGGTATTGGCAGACTATTGTTCAATGCAAGTTGGTGATAATGTGTATTTTTTATCTGATAGACGTATTTATGGAGTTGGAAAACTGGTCAATGTGGGAATAGATTGTAAATATAAAAATTTTTTGGATGCAAATATTTTTGAAAGAAAAGAAAAAGTAGTAGAAACAGATCAACCATTGATGCAATTGGGACCAGAGTATAGGTGGTTATGCCTCTTTGAGCCAGATCAACAGTTTTTTGCAGAAGGCGTTGATATGGATGAGGTGCTGTCATATAGACCATCAGCATTTAGAATGTTGAGAGCATTTCAAGATGTTACTTTTATAAAGATAGATGATGAAGAAAATAGAGCTTTAAAAGAATGTATTTATTTAAAAAATAGAGACAAACAGAAGTATTTTGAATACAGTACCTCAGAACATGAACGGATTTTACAATTCGATTTGGAAAAGTATCTTATCAATCCTGAAGAAACTATAATAAAAGAGTTTAATTATGAAAAAAATGAAATAAATACTGAAATGCTGTTAGAGGCTTGGATGATAGATTTCATTTCAAAAAATGGATTTGAAGGTGAAAAGTATGATTATGTTACACATCAGGTCATTGCTTCTCCATTTAAGCCGTTAGCATATATTGACAAAATGGATATTTTTGCATACAGATATTTGGAGAATTTCCCAGACGTGGAAAAACCAATAGAACAATATATGGTTATAGAGCTGAAAAAAGGAAAAGCAACGAAGGATTTTCCTTTACAACTAATGAGATATGTTGATTGGATTAGTAGAGAGTATGCTGCGGGAGATTATTCTTTAATAAAAGCGGTTGGCATTGCAAAAGGCTATCCTAAGGGAATGCAAAAAATTTTAGATGAACAGTGTAAAAGAAGTTATTTGTCAGATTTGCATCCTAATACAACCTCTCAATGGAATGATTTAAGTTTATATGAATATTCTATGAATCAAACAAATCAACTTCAAATTAAGAAGAGTAATATCTTTGATTCCATTCTTGAATTGAAAGAAAGACTTTCTGATATTGGCATAGAATATAATACTGGTAAAATTCAAATAAATGGAGAAGTATATTCACCCAAATTTAAAGTACAGTCAAAAAAGTGGGCTTTTTTTGATGGATTAAATGAAGAAGAAAGAATTGTACTCAGTAAAAATAAATGGAAAGTCATTGATATTGATGGAATAAAAAATAGAGTAGAGATAGATCAACTTATTTTAGAATTATTTAAATAAGGATCTTTACAAAAACAATAAAATAAGATATTATATGTAAAGAACGATCGTTCGAATAATAAAAGAAGAGGTAATATAAAGTGAAGAAAACAGTTTGCGAATTGTTTGCCGGTGTAGGTGGATTTAGATGTGGACTTAACAATATAAGAACAGCAGAAGATTATGGTAAAAAAGAAAAATGGGATACAGTTTGGTTTAGCCAGTGGGAGCCAGCAGAGAAAAGTACACAGTACGCACATGACTGTTATGTATATCGATTTGGAACACGATTAGATAATAATGGTGAAGATACCACAAATTATAATATTGAAGATGTAGACAAAACAACACTTCCTGATTTTAACTTGTTGGTCGGCGGGTTCCCGTGCCAAGACTATTCAGTAGCATCTTCGTTAGCCACTTCCAAAGGACTTGAAGGAAAAAAGGGAATTTTATGGTGGTCAATACGTGAGACCTTAGAAGCAAAGAAACCACCATTCGTATTATTGGAAAATGTTGATAGATTATTAAAATCTCCCGTAAAGCAAAGAGGTAGAGATTTCGGTGTGATTCTTGCATGTTTTCGAGATGAAGGATATACAGTAGAATGGCGAGTAATAAATGCTGCAGAATATGGATATCAGCAGAGACGTCGTAGAACATTTATTTTTGCTTACAAAAATAATACGAAATATGCAGAAAGAATTCTAAATACAATTGGATATACTGATACATTGGAAGAGGGACGTAAGAAAGAATGTATGGAAAATGCAGTCTTAAAAGAGGGATTTTTTGCAGAAACATTTCCAGTGAATAAAGCAGAATCTGCTAAGATGAAAATTAAGAAATTGCCGGTAGAAGTAGGTGAAGTGTCCGAAACATTTCAATGTGCATTTGAAAATTCCGGAATAATGAAAGATGGAATAATATACACAATAAAGACTGTTCCGAGTTATCACGGAAAGCAGATTACGCTTGGTGATGTTATGGAAACGGGACAAGTAGAAGAACAGTATTTTATTCCAGAAGAAAAATTATATTATACAGATCCAACAGTTACACACAGCGATGAAACGGAGCAGCGTCTTCCAAAGGAAGATAGACAGACCTGGCAGTACCTGAAAGGTGCAAAAAAATTGTTACGTACAAGTTCGACAGGTCATGAATATGTATTCTCAGAGGGTGCTATTTCTATGATTGATCAAGAAGATAAACCGGCACGTACAATGCTGACATCTGAAGGTGGATTCAGTAGAACAACTCATATTGTGAAAGATAAGATGACTGGAAGAGTGAGATTACTTACTGCAACAGAAGCAGAACGAATCCAAGGATTTCCTACAGACCATACAAAGTATTGTCTGGTTAAGGGAGAAACAGTGGAGATGCCATTGAGAAAACGTAGATTTATGATGGGAAATGCGTTGGTGGTTAATCTGGTGGCAGATATGGAGAAAACATTAGAAAGAATATTTGAAGAAGAATAAGATATAAGAATAAAGAAAAGATGGAATAATAATATATAAAGAGAAACATTTATATATCATATAAATTTGAAGGAGATTTGTTATGAGAAAATCTATAAATGCGTTAGAATGTACTCAAAATAAAAAAATATTTTATATTGTATCAATGGATAGTAATGATTTGAGAGAAATGTGTTTTGTTTCACGAAGAAAGGAGGAACCAATAAAAGGATTTCAGCGATTGCTTAATAGTAAAAGAGCTAAAAGAATAGCAACCTATCTTGATGATGAGAAAGGTGTCATTCCTTCTGCAATAATTTTGAGTGCACAAGATAATGCTAAAATGCGATATGACGAAAAAAATCGAAAACTTTCTTATGAAAAATGTGCTGAAAGTATGTTGGTGATTGACGGTCAGCATCGTTTGTATGGTTTGTATGGTGCAGATAATACGTATGAAATTCCAGTTGTAATTTTTGTCGGGCTTACATCTGCGGAAGAGGTAAGATTATTTATTGATATTAATACAACGCAAAAGGGAGTTCCATCAGCTTTGATTTTAGATATTAAAAATCAGGCGGGTACGGAGACAAAACTTGAAGAACGGCAGAGACTTTTATTTGATAAATTAGATGAAGATTCTGTCTTAAGTGGTTTTTTACTTAGAAATGAAAGCAAGGCAGGAAAAATATCAAGAACAGTATTTAATGGAAGCACAAAGACTATTTTTGAATCAGGACCGGTATCTACTTACAGTGATAATATTATTTACAGAACATTAAAAAATTATTTAGAAGCTGTAGACTATGTTTTTAAAATGTCAGGTAGTAGTAACGCAAGAATAAATAAGACAATTCTATTTAAATCTGTTATGAGTATATTCAATGATGTGTGTGAAAAATGTTTGATAAAATATAAGGATTTGAAAGTTGAGTCATTAAAGGATTATTTGGATCCTTTAAAAGAATTAAATTATGATGAGTATACAGGAACAAATAAAGCAACAGAGACAAAAATAATTAGTGATATGAAAAATCTGTTGAAAGAACCAATTGTTGTTGATGAGGATATGTTTTAAAATGCTAATACTGGATAAAGGATATTTAGAAACTAGAAATAAATATATACATCCATTGTCTCAATATTATATACAGTATCGACAGCTAAAAAATTATAATATTAAGAATATTTTGTTAAATAATATTCAAAATGTCCAAAAAAATCCTGCAAATGAATATATTATTGATATAGACGAGGAAAAATTATTTAAGGCTTTACTAGGTGATATTTTTCTGTTTTATATAAAAAGTATTGTTCAAAAAAATGATTTTGAAATAATAAAGGATAATGTTGAAATTTCTCCCAATTGGAATATTGTTACAAATTATTATAAGTCGTTTTATAATGCTTCGCTACTGTTAAGAATATGTTTCCGTGGAAATATCTTTTTAGATAAGGATTATAAAAAAAAGTTAAGTTATATTGTTTCAATTCATATAGGTGAGGTTATTGAATTAGATTCAAATATGTTTTATTTTGTGGAAAAAACAAACAATGGAGAATATTGTCTTCGTCTTACAAAGAGTCAAAATAATACTCATGAGACAGTTTGGTATGAGATAAATCACTTGTTAGAAGAAATTATGCTATTGTCGAATAAAAAGAGTGAAGAAAAAGCAGTACTCATTTCGTGTTTGGATATTAATAGAAAACTTTCAGCAACATTTCCTTCAAAGCTAAGAAATAAAGTGAATTATCAGCCTATATATGGAATGGAAGCAATTGATAAAAAATTATTGAGTATCACTAATGGTGATAATTGGGTAAAGGAAATAATTGGATTTGATATTAAAGAAATTGATGGAAATGATAATAGGTTAGTTAATATTTATACGGCATATACTACATATATTGAAAAAATAGCTTATAGATTGATACAGGACTATTTTGAAATGATAGCTAGAGAAGATCATATTCTTGCACAGATTAATCGATTAAGAGAGAATAAAATTATAATTGAAAAAATACCGTTTGTCTATTAAAGCTTTTGGCAATTGCTCTTGATAACACCATGATAATAAAATCCCAGAAAACCACATGGACACAGTGTAAAATCTGGATTTTTCCCCATAAATCACAAGAAAAATCACCATTTGTACACTGCAATACACCAGTCTGATATCGTGAAGGTGGTAGAACTGTAGGTTCAGGACGTGTTGCTGGCAAACGAGGGTTCGCCCTCGGAGGTCTTTTTTTCTGCTTAAAAATGGGTTTTGACCCTATTTTGACCCTAATTTAGAGCAAAAAATGAGTTTTGACCCTACAAATGACATAAAAATCTCAGAGGGAAGATCTAAGGATAGGAGATTTACAGATAGGATATTAAGGGTACAGGGGATAAAATACTTTAACATACACGTAGATGCGTGTTAGTCTGAATACAGAAAAAGGTGCTACCGATAGACGGTTAGCCCACATATTTTTTGATTACAAGAGTAACCGTTCAGTTTGTGAGTCTGGGGCGGTTACTTTTGTGGTTTATTACTATCTTTACCGAATATGTATCCGGTACAAAAGCAGGTGATGCCAAAGCCCACGACTGCACTCTTCCGGGTATTTTTTTGTTTATCGATTAGCAGCAATATTGACAATGAAATTACCGGTATGTTATTTTGTAGATGCAAACAATTGGGTGGGCTTATAAGCAAGCCCTGTGCAGTAGAAAAGGAGATATCAATGAAGAAAATCTTGATTACCGGTGGAACCACATTTGTCAGTAAGTATGCAGCAAAGTATTTTGTAGAGCATGGATATGAGGTCTATGTAGTGAACCGTAATTCAAAACCGCAGGTTAAGGGCGTGACGCTGATTGAAAGCGACAGGCATAATTTAGGGGATAAGCTGAAGAATCTGCATTTTGATGTTGTTGCCGACATAACCGCTTATGATGCACAAGACATAATTGATTTACATAATTCGCTGGACTCTTTTGATCAATATATAATGATTAGTTCCAGTGCGGTATATCCGGAGTATGGTGTACAGCCATTTCCTGAGGATTCTGAAAGAGCAGTAAATAAATTCTGGGGAAAATATGGAACAGATAAGATCGAAGCAGAAAATGCACTGTTGGAGAGAGTCCCGGATGCTTATATTTTAAGACCGCCATATTTATATGGTTCTATGGACAACGTCTATCGGGAGGCGTTTGTATTTGACTGTGCAATGGCAGACAGAAAATTTTATTTGCCGGAAGCCGGTGAGATGAAATTACAGTTTTTCCATGTGGAAGATTTGTGTAGGCTGATGGAAGTAATAATTACAAAGTGCCCAACGGATCATATTTTGAATGTCGGAAATGAAAAGTTAATATCGATAAGAGACTGGGTTATCAAATGTTATGCCTGCTTTGATAAAGTGCCGGAATTCGTATCTGTACCGGAAACAGTAGAGCAGAGAAATTATTTCAGCTTTTATAATTATGAATACTGTCTTGATGTGACCCGGCAGAAGAAGATATATCCGGAGACGATGTCAATGGATGCCGGGTTACAGGAGGCTGCAAATTGGTATATAGAGCATGAAGGTGAGGTAAACAAGAAGCCATATTGGGAGTATATTGATACCAATTTGGTATAAAGGTAATTGACATAAAAAGGTGACAAGCGTGTGTATCAGGAAGGGAATTACGATGGAGATAATAGAAGTAACGGATCTGAATCGACCGGAACTGACGGTTTATGCGGAGCTTTCGGAACGGCAGCTTGCAACAATTTATGAACCGGAGGAAGGATTGTTTATTACCGAGAGTCCGAAGGTGATCGAGCGGGCATTAGATGGTGGATATGAACCGGTGTCTTTTCTGGCAGAAAAGGGACAGCTTGCAGAGGCTGAGGAGATTCTGGATCGGATGGAGGATGTCCCAATCTATGTTGCACCGGATGAGATATTGACGAAGCTTACCGGTTACCATCTGACAAGGGGGCTCTGGTGCACGATGCGCCGCAGGACATTGCCAACGATAGAGGAGGTATGTCAGGGAGCGAAGCGGATCGCTATTTTGGAAGAAGTGGTCAATCCGACAAATGTGGGAGCATTGTTCCGCTGTGCCGCAGCACTTGGTATGGATGCAGTGATATTGACCGGTGGCTGCAGTGATCCTCTTTACAGACGTGCAAGTCGTGTGAGTATGGGAACAGTATTCCAGATTCCGTGGACAATGTTGTCAAAGAAGGATGGTGTCTGGCCGGAGCAGGCAATGAAGACATTGAAAGAAATGGGCTTTAAGACGGCGGCAATGGCACTCCGAGAAGATAGTGTAGGAATTGATGATCCGCAGTTAAATAGTGAGGAAAAGCTGGCAATTGTGCTCGGTACAGAGGGCGATGGGCTGGCCGGAGATACGATAGCTGACTGCGATTATACGGTTATGATTCCGATGGCACATGGTGTAGATTCACTTAACGTAGCGGCGGCAGGAGCGGTAGCTTTCTGGCAGCTGGGACATCAGCGGCAGGAGTAGTATCCGTTTGTAAAGATTGTGCGTCGACGACAGGAAAGGGTGGTCTTCTGGCAGTTGAGATACCGCTGACAGGAATAAATAGTATTCATCTGGAAAGTTATAGCATCAGTCGCAGAAAGTAGCAGCCCGCCAGAAAACATGCTGGGAATATATTGATGCCGATTTGGTAAAATAATAAATTGACAAATAATAAGATGGCAGTATAATGATTGGTAGCGCCGAATTGGTGCTACCAATTTCTTTTATATGAAAAAGTATAGTTCAAACGAAAAAGGATAAAAATGTAGAGAGGATATTTGAATGAAGTATATTAGACAGTTTTTAATCATTCTTGCAATTTCATTTATCGGGGAACTGCTCAAATATGTATTACCTTTGCCGATTCCTGCCAGTATTTATGGAATGGCGATTTTATTTGTATGCCTGATGACTGGATGGATCAAGTTAGAAGCAGTGAAGGAGACAGGCAAATTCTTAATTGAGATCATGCCATTGATGTTCATTCCTGCCGGTGTTGGTCTGATGGTTAGCTGGGGAACGCTGAAGCCGGTGCTGATTCCGGTATGTGTGATCACGGTCGTTACGATCATTACGGTTATGGTGATGACAGGCAGACTGTCACAGTGGATCATCAGAAAGGATAGGAAGAAAGAGGAACAAGAGGATGCATGATTTTTTTGAAAACTCCCTGTTTGCGGGAGTTACACTTAGCCTGATCTCATATTTGATCGGGTCAATATTAAAGAAGAAATTCAAACTGGGAATATTTAATCCGTTGCTGATCTCGATTGTAGTTACCATCCTGGTACTGGTTGTGAGCAGGGTGGATTATGATACTTATAATGAAGGCGCCAAATATTTAAGCTGGCTGTTGACCCCTGCAACCGTATGTCTGGCGATCCCGCTCTATGAACAGTGGGAACTGCTGAAGCATAACTGTAAGGCGGTTATGGCAGGTCTTGTTGCCGGTGTGGTGACAAGTCTTTGTACGGTGTTTGTATTGTCAAAGATCATGGGACTTACACATGAGGATTATGTAACGATGCTTCCGAAGTCTATCACGACTGCGATCGGTATGGGTGTTTCAGAAGAACTGGGTGGATATGTAACGATTACGGTTGCGGTTATTATCGTAACGGGTGTTCTTGGAAATATATTTGGTGAATTAGTGTGCAAGATTTTTCGAATCACCGAACCGATATCAAAGGGTCTGGCATTTGGATCTGCATCTCATGCGATCGGAACGGCAAAGGCGATCGAGATCGGTGAAGTGGAAGGTGCAATGAGCAGTCTGGCGATTGCGGTTTCCGGTATTCTTACGGTTGTGCTTTCGTCGTTATTTGCGCATTTTATGTAAATATATATGCTGCTTATAAAATGCAAGGATTTATTTCGAATTTACAGATCGGATATAGAAATAATGAAGTTAGTTGATAATCTCATAGGCGGGTATCCGCTGGTAGCGGATATCAAAATATAGAAATAACGAAATTTATTGATAGTCAGGGAGACGAGTATGGAAAAACAACATGTTACATCAGAATATGAAAAAGCAATTCAATATATTTACAGCCTGATGCAGGACGGAACCTTGCAGAACGGAAGCAAGCTTCCAACCGAACGTACGATAGCGGAAACGTTAGGAATCGGAAGAAATTCGACCAGGGAGGCACTCAGTATCCTGCATGGCATGGGAATGATCGAACGCGTACAGGGATCGGGAAATTATATATCAAAAAATGCCGGAGAGTCGATCCGTCAGATGCTTATGATGATGCTGGCACTTGGCAGTATCACGAAATCCGAGGTCTGTGAGTTCCGTTGTACAATGGAAAAGTCTGTATGCAATATGCTGATCGAGAAAGGAATACCATTTGAGTGTCAGGTGCTTCTGGAGGATAATCTGGCAAGGATGGAGCAGGCGGATGGTTCCGAACTGGTTAGCGTGGATAAGGAATTTCATGAATTGCTGATCCGGGCAACAGAGAATGAACTATTTTCGATGATCATGGAGGCGGTTATGATCGTTTATCGGGAATGGATCGATCTGGTGCTGCGCCGTGTGAATACAAAAGAAAAGGCAAACTTGCTTAATTATCACAAGCAGATCTATAATAGTGTATTAGAACGTGATGAAGCAGCCATGAAAGCGGCGGTAGACGGGCATTATTATCTGATTAGCCAGATGCTTGCATTGTAGGTGAGTAGAGGTAATATATAAGAAGGAGGTAAGAGAGTATGATCGTAACACTTGGAAGACAATGTGGATGTGCCGGAGATGAAGTTGGGAAAAAATTATCGGAGCTGTTAGGGATTCCCTTTTATACGAAGCCAGAGCTGATCGCGCTTGCAAAAGAAAAGAAAATTTATGAAAAGTATCCAATGTATTTTGGTGAGCAGCCGGTAAATGCGATGATCAGTTCGGTTGCGGATGATTTCTGTCCGAAGAATCAGTATGATACACCGAAACGGGCATTGTCAGCAATGTTTGGCGGACAGAGTTTTATCATTATAGGACGTGCTTCGAATTATGCCTACCGGGATGATAAGGATGCTGTCCGGGTGTTTCTGTGCGGAGATAAGAAGCAGCGGGCGTATCATATCGCGGGAAAGCATAAGATCTCGGAGCGAAAGGCTATAGCACTTGTTGAAAAGACAGATGAGAAACGGCGTGGTTATCACAGATATTATACCGGAGAAGAATGGGGCTATGCAGAGAATTATGATCTGTGTATAGACGCGGTACGACTGGGTGTTGATAAGACGGCGGAATTGATCGCAGACTATGTAAAGCATGTCGGAGGAAGATAAATGACAACGAGAGAAGAAGCGCTGGCATATGGACTGTCTTTTCCTGATACATATCAGCAGGCGCCATTTCATGATCCGAATTGGCAACTGGTGCGTGTGAAAGGAAGCAAGAAGGTATTCCTGTGGACATATGAGAGAGACGGATATATTAATCTGAATGTAAAGGTCGATCCGGAATGGCGGGATTTCTGGCGGAGCGCATTTGACGCGGTGATACCGGGCTGGCATCAGAATAAGGAGCACTGGAATACGATCATTCTGGATGGAAGTATTCCGGATCAGGATGTGAAACGGATGATCGCAGAGAGTTATGATCTGGTGACAACCAGTCCATCAAAGAGAATCTATGAGGCGGTGAAAAGGATTCCTGCCGGAAAGGTTGCAACCTATGGTCAGATCGCGGAGCTTGCCGGGGATAAGAAGATGGCGCGTGCAGTGGGAAACGCGCTTCATAAGAATCCGGATCCGGAGCACATTCCCTGCTTTCGTGTGGTAAATGCAAAGGGTGAATTATCCGGAGCATTTGCATTCGGCGGAAAGAATGTACAGGCAGATCGATTGACGGCAGATGGAGTTACAGTTGTCGATGGACGGGTGGATATGGAGAGATTTGGAATAAAGATCTTAGATGGAGAAATCATATAAAAATATAAAGTGAAAAATGATTTATATGCAGAAAATGACCGTTCAAATACAAAGGTTATTTGAAACAGAAAACAAGTCATTTTTGCAAGACTACTGTACAGGCAGGGGGAGGCAGTATATAATATATCCGTAATTCCAACATGGGGATTTAAATGAGGTTTGGGATACATATATAACCAGAGACTTGTCGGGGGCGATAGTCTCTGGTTTTTTTGTTTGGGATGCATATTTTACGGAGTGGAAGTTAATTATTTTGTAATTCCGTTTGAATGTGTAAGATTTGTAGGCAATTCTTTATTTGAAAGGAAATAAAAATGTCAGAATATCAGTATGTAGAGCATGAATTTGCTCCGGTATATAATGAAGAATCACAGGTGCTGGTTCTTGGCAGTCTGCCATCAGTGAAATCCAGAGAGCAGGGCTTCTACTACGGACATCCGAGAAACCGTTTTTGGAAGGTTGTGGCAGCTGTACTTGGTGTACCAGAACCCTTGACGATAGAGGAGAAAAAACGGATGCTGCTTGCCGGTCATGTGGCGGTCTATGATGTGATCCGGGCTTGTGAGATCATCGGTTCCAGTGACAGCAGTATCCGAAATGTGGTTCCTGCAGATATTGAAAGCATTGTAGCACATACGCCGATCAGGGCAGTTTTTACAAATGGTAAGACTGCCGGCAGATTATACAAAAAATATCAGG
>ERZ860508.892-NODE-892-length-20170-cov-3.818543_pt1 | contig 20170 bp, 15 predicted proteins | sample MGYA00509976_ERZ860508 | MGnify/ENA primary metagenome ERZ860508 (study PRJEB30046, sample SAMN00715242) | human gut metagenome | study: EMG produced TPA metagenomics assembly of the A metagenome-wide association study of gut microbiota in type 2...
GTATTTACCGGTGCGCTTGAGAACGGTGGATCTGTCCGCGGTATCAATGTTTGTGGACAGGGCGCTATGCCTCGTAAGAAGATCGATAAGCTTGTTGAGCATGCAAAGGGATGCGGTGCCAAGGGACTTGCTTATTTGTGCGTCAACGAGGATGGAACCTATAAGTCATCCTTCGCAAAATTCATGACGGAAGACGAACTGAAGGCGTTGGTTGAGAAGATGAATGGTAAGCCGGGCGATCTGCTTCTGTTCGCTGCTGATAAGAATAAGATTGTATGGAACGTGCTTGGAGCACTCCGTCTGCAGCTCGGCGAGGAACTTGGACTGATGGATGAGAACCAGTACAATTTCCTGTGGGTAACCGAGTTCCCGCTTCTTGAGTGGTCCGATGAGGAGAACCGTTTTATGGCAATGCATCATCCATTCACGATGCCGATGGAAGAGGATTGGGACAAAATCGATTCGGATCCGGGTGCCGTGCGTGCCAAGGCTTACGACATCGTATTAAACGGAACGGAGCTTGGTGGAGGATCTGTACGTATTCATCAGGACGATATTCAGGAGAAGATGTTCGAGGTTCTTGGATTTACCAAGGAGCGCGCGCATGAGCAGTTCGGATTCCTGTTAGACGCTTTCTCTTACGGAGTACCGCCACACGCAGGACTTGCTTATGGTGTTGACCGTATGATCATGCATATGGTACACGCAGACTCTATTCGTGATGTAATCGCATTCCCGAAGGTAAAGGATGCATCGGATCTGATGTCTGAGGCTCCGGGAACTGTAGACGAGAAGCAGCTTGAGGAGCTTGGAATCCAGATTACAGCAACCGAAGAATCTTCGGAGCAGTAGTTTTGTGAGTCAACGTTTTATATGAAGAAATGGAAATTGAATTTTAAAAAAATCATCATCATTGTCATTATAGTGTTAATTCTTGCACTGATGTACGGAATGTTCCACAAGATTGATGCTTTGACGAATCAGCTTACCTATCTGCAGGATTCCACGAGCGTGATTTTGTCCGATATGACGAATTTGCAGTCCAATATTGAGAAGACCCTGCAGGAGGAAGCAAGCATGGTTGAGGATTATTCCATCGCAGTGGAAAGCCTCGACTTTGCGAATCGAAAGTATAAAGTGAATGTGTCCGTTGTTCCGAAGGAATATACCGATAAGACGGAAGTCAGTATCTTTTTCGGGACAAAGGAGACAACTTTAAGGCGGGGCAAGTATGCTTTTACCGGAAGTGTGGATCTGCCGCTCAATAAGGATTTTGACGGTAATATTACATTTTTGATTTCGAACGGAAGAAAGAAGACTACGGAAGTCTTAAATGATTATCAGGGACTCGATTTCAGTCTTGATCAGGTGCTTCTTGCGAAGCTTGATAAGGAACCTTCTTTTAAGAATGGAGCATTCCGTTTAAACAGTGACTGTGATGTTGAATTGAGCGGTCTGAGTCTGTTTACATTCCAGAGTCTGGAACTGGTTACGATGCTGGATGAGAAACAGATTGACGAGGAGGATCTTCTGGCGAAGATGAATGGAGCAGATTCGGATACCGGAACAGCTTTGGCAGAAGGCAGCAATAACGCTGTGGATGCGACAGAAAGTTCTTCTGACAGTGCCAGTGAAGCGGATACGATTGAGGGCGTCTCTGGAATCGCAAGTTGTACATTTACTTACGAGATGCCGGAAACGAATACCGAAGAGTCGGAGAGCGAAGCAGAGATTCCGGAGCGGCAGCACATTCGTATTTGTGTGAGAGCTAAGACGACGGAAGGATACCGGTTCGAATATACGGTGTTTGAGGGTGATTACCTGACAGCCGACAAGAAGTTTGACAGAGAAAGCTTCCAGTGGAATACGAAGAATGCGGCATACGACCGCAACGGAAATGAACTAGATCTGGATGTTCATGAACTTCATGAGGAGAATTAAAAGAAGTGCAGTGGCAAATGCTACTGCACTTCTTTTTGTGAGAGCGGCAAGGTGAAGATAAATTCCGTTCCGACACCTTCTGTACTGATGACATTGATGTGTTCGTTGTGCGCCTGAATGATCTCTTTGACGATCGCCAGACCGAGTCCGGTGCCCTTCTTATCCTTGCCTCTTGAGAGGTCCGTCTTGTAGAAACGCTCCCAGATCTTTTTGATGCTGTCTGCCGGAATCCCGATGCCGGAATCCTTGACAGAGATGAACACTTTCTCGTTCTTGATGCTGGTCTCAATCTTAATCGCACTGTTCTGGTGTGAGAATTTCGTTGCGTTATCGATCAGGTTATAGAGAACCTGCTGGATCCTCGACATGTCTGCATGGACGAATAATTCCTGCCCGGTCAGGACGAGATCGAACGTGATCCCTTTCTTCTCGCAGGTTCCTTCGAAGGTCAGGATGGTTGTCTTGATCATCCGGTTGATATCGAAATCTGCCAGATCGAGCATGATGCCGCGATGGCGTCCGAACTGGTTGAGATCAAGGATTCCCTGCGTCAGCTTTGTCAGACGTTCCGTCTCAAAAAGAATGATATTCAGATACTTGTCCTGCAATTCGACCGGAATCGTTCCATCAAGCATTGCTTCAATATAGCCTTTGATCGAAGTCAGCGGCGAGCGGAAATCGTGCGAGACATTGGAGATGAACTTGCGCTGGTCTTCCTCTAAGGTGTCAAGCTCGTTTGCCATATAATTCATCGTATTGCCGATGATTCCAAGTTCGTCATTCGCATGGATATGGATACGTGGCTCAAAATTGCCTTTCGCATAGCTTTGTGCAACTTTTGTGATCTCACGCAGCGGCCGGTAGTTCAGATAGGAAAAGGCAAGCAGCAGTAAAAGTGCGCAAAGTGCAAGAATTCCTACCGTGTAGAATGCGATATTTAAAAATTCATTGGAAACCCGGACAATTCCGGATACCGGCTTATGGATCAACACATAGCTTCGGACTCTGTAATTGGACGTAATTGGGGAGAACACACTTAAGGTATCCTCGTCGAACATTCCGTAAAAGCGTCCGATCGTATAGAAATGATTGCTGAAACTGGTGCTGTCAAAGTCGGGAAGACTCGTATACTCGGATTTGGCGGCATTCTGACCGATCTGTGCGTCCGCGGAATTAAACAGGATATGTCCCTGATTGTCAATGACCCAGATTTCTGCGGACAGATAGGTGCTGAGCATCTCCATCTGTGACTGGAAGTCATGTAGAGACAGAGAAGAATTCATAAAATTGGCAGCATATCCGGATGCGATCAGGTTCGATTCGCGATACAGCTGCTGCGCTTCCCGGCGCTCCAAATGTTCCGAGACGGTATTCTGGGTAAAGGTGCACAGGATAACGATGGCACAGATCCCAAAAAGAAGATAGCCGAGAAGCATTTTTATGTACATGCGTGATTTCATTCTGTTACCTCAAATTTATAACCGATGCCCCATACCGTTGCGATAGACCAGGAACTGTGGTCTTTGATCTTCTCGCGCAGACGCTTCACATGGACATCCACGGTTCTTGTGTCGCCGATGTATTCGTATCCCCAGATATGATCGAGAAGCTGCTCACGCGTAAATACCTGATTCGGTGAGGAGGCAAGGAAGTAGAGAAGTTCCAGCTCCTTCGGAGGCATGTCGATCGGTCGTCCGTTGTAGACAACGGAATAGTTGGACAGATTGACAATGAGATCCGGATATTCCACACATTTGATCTCGACAACCGGTGGGGTTTCTGTTTTGACCGGCTGGTAGCGGCGGAGTACTGCCTTCACGCGGGCAACAAGTTCCTTGGAGTCAAAAGGTTTTAAGATATAATCGTCAGCACCGAGCTCAAGACCAAGCACTTTGTCAAAGACTTCGCCTTTGGCGGAGAGCATGATGATCGGCGTGTTACTCTTGGCACGGATCTCGCGACATACCTGATATCCGTCGATGCCCGGAAGCATTAAGTCGAGCAGGATCAGGTTCGGATTGTATTGTTCGAATGCAATCAGTGCCTCCTCGCCGTCATTGACGATGCGGGTGTCGTAGCATTCTTTTGTGAGGTAGAGCGATATCAGTTCTGCGATGTTGTTATCGTCATCAACGATGAGTATTTTCTGTTTTGATACCATAGTGTTCCTCCTGTTTATTCATTAATTGCATCTGTTCAGAACCCCATCCATACATTCGCAAAAGCGCACGATAAATCGTGCTTTCTCGTTGCTATCGCAACTACTTTTGCTCATATCTGGGGCGGTGACTCTATTCGAGCCACCTTACGAATAAGAAAACTGTTACTTACATGCAAGCATGACGTATCAGTTTTTCTTATTCTCAGGGGTCTGAATAGTTAACTTTAATCAAATTCAGCGATTGTTACACCGGCATCTCCTTCGCCGGCAGCTCCCGCATGGAAGGATTTGACGTATTTCTGCCTGCGCAGGTGCGCCTGCACAGCATTCCTTAATGCGCCGGTTCCCTTACCGTGGACAATGCGGACGGATGGCAGATGCGCCAGATAAGCATCGTCTAAATATTTATCAAGATGCGCGATCGCCTCGTCAACTGTCATACCGATCAGATTGATCTCTGTGGATACCGAAGCGGATTTACTCATCTTGATCTTGCCGGAGCCACTGCCACCGTATTTCTTGGCAATCGGAGAAGCTGCATCGTCATCGATCAGCACAAGATCCTTGATGTTGACAAGAGAACGGAGAATTCCCATCTGCACATACAGATCACCTTTGGCGTTCGGCAGCGTGTGAACAGTTCCCTTAAGATTCATTGAGAGAACCTTGACGGAATCACCGACGCGAAGTTTCTTCGGAACCTTGTGATTAACCGTCTCTTTCTTCTTCATGGACAGATTCTTTTCACTCGCATTCATCTTGTCGCGGACTTTACTTCGTTCCTTCTCCATCTTGCTCATCGGAGCCTGTCCCTGACCGTATTTATTGAAGTTGCGGATTGTCTCATCCGCAAGATCCTTTGCCTCTTTGAGAATCTGGTAGGCTTCTTCATTGGCCTTGCGCAGAATATCGTCGCGGCTTGCATCGAGCCGTTCGTTTTTCGTGGTGAGACGCTGTTTTAACTGTTCAATTTCCGCTTTGTATTTCTGTATTTCCAACTGTTCCTTTTCAATTGTGATGCGGCTGGCTTCGAGATTGGCAAGCATATCTTCAAAGTCAACATCTTTGTCACTTAAGCGGCTTTTCGCATCTTCAATGATGTTCTCCGCAAGTCCGAGCTTCGAGCTGATTGCGAAAGCGTTACTCTTGCCTGGGATACCGATCAGGAGACGGTAGGTCGGGCTTAAGGTTTCGACGTCGAACTCGCAGCATGCGTTTTCCACGCCTTCCGTGGAGAGCGCGTAGACCTTCAGTTCACTGTAGTGTGTGGTAGCCATCGTGGTAGCACCATATTGGTGAAGCTTGTGCAGAATCGAGATGGCCAGTGCGGCACCTTCTGTCGGATCGGTTCCGGCACACAGCTCATCAAAAAGGCATAAGCTTCTGTCATCCGCGTCTTTTAAGATGCGGACGATGTTGGTCATATGGGAGGAGAAGGTACTTAAGCTTTGTTCAATACTTTGCTCATCACCGATATCCGCATAAATCTCATGGAAGATCGCAAGTTCCGAACGGTCGCCTGCCGGAATGTGCAGACCTGCCTGCCCCATCAGGGTCAGCAGTCCGACTGTCTTAAGCGATACCGTCTTACCTCCGGTGTTTGGTCCTGTGACGATTAGCTGACGGAACTCGTCGCCGAGACGGACATCGATCGGAACAACCTTCTTCGGATCGAGCAGCGGATGTCTTCCTTTCCGGATGTTGATACGTCCCTCTTCATTGAAGAGTGGGGCAACACCATTGTAGGATTTGGCGAGCTGCGCTTTGGCGAAGATGAAATCGAGTTCTGCAAGTACAGTGTAATCCTGGCGGATTCCGTTCGCATTTTCCGCGACACGGTTGGAAAGTTCTGCGAGAATTGCATTGATTTCTTCCTGCTCCTTTAAGAATAATTCACGGAGTTCATTATTTAAATTGACCACAGCCATCGGCTCGATAAAAAGTGTAGATCCGCTGGAGGACTGGTCATGTACCATTCCGGGAACGGAAGTCTTGGCTTCTGCTTTCACCGGCAGACAGTAGCGTCCGTCGCGCATCGTGATGACAGCGTCCTGCAAGAAGCTTCTGGTCGTTGTGTTGTTCATAAGGCTGGTCAGTTGCGCGTGGATCCGGTCGTTCATGCCACGGATGGATTTACGGATTTTGGATAAAGCAGGACTTGCATCGTCTGCAATCTCGTCTTCCCCGATGATACAGCGTTTGATCTCCTCGTGCAGAGGTGTCAGCGGCTCGATCTGTGAGAACAGCAGGGAGAGCGAATCGGTCTTGTCATCTGCATGATCCGAGCGGTCGTAGGATTTGGCGCGTTTTGCCACTTCAAGGAGCGAACTGATCATAAGAAGCTCCGTCGTGTTTAAGGTGCCGCCGATGTCCAGACGCTTCAGTGGACCATTGATATTGTGTACGCCGGCGAAACTGATGCCGCTTCCCTTGTAGAGACGGCTCAATGCGTCGGCTGTCGTTGTCTGCAACTGCTCGATCTCTGTCTTGTCAGTGAGCGGCGTCAGAGCAAGGCAGCGTTTCCTTGTCTCTTCGCAGGCCGCATATCCGGCGAGCATGTCGAGTATTTTGTAATATTCCAATGTATGATAAACTTTTTTATTCATGGTGTATCCTTTGCTTGCATTATATTCGCAGTGCTCGCTCGAAAATCTGTGATTTTCTCGCTAACCGTGTGTCACGCGATACATCAGAGATGTACCGCAACGTTCGCACTATCAAAGATAAACAGTTCCCTTTGTGCGAGCACAGTGAACTGTTTATTTCACATTTGGCACTGCTTGTTGCTTCGCATACATTATACCTCATTCTTGTTTGCGGGAAAAGGCAAAAATGGTTGCAAGAGTACAGAAATGCGAATATAATATTGGTTGATGTGTTGGTTTTTCAAATGAGGATTGAGAAGGTCGTACATGGAAGACAAGCAATTACCGAAGAATGAATTTGTTAGAGAGAAAATTAAAGATAAGCCGAAGAATTACAAGCGCATCTGGATCCGTTTCCTGACCGCGGCAGGATGTGGTATTGTTTTTGCGCTGACGGCTGTCCTTGTGATGCTTCTGATGCTGCCGTCGCTGCGGGAGGAACTGAAGGAGAATACACCGGATACGCAGGTGCAGAATTCGCAGGAACCAGAGACTGAGGATACGCAGGAAGCGACGCAGACACCGGACGATACGCAGGAACAGAAGGAGACGATCAGGGAATTTACAATCGATGATTACCAGAAGATCCAGACGCAGCTTTATGCGATCGGCAATGTTGCCAATAAGTCGATCGTGACGATCACGAGCGTGGTCAGTGATACGGACTGGTTTAATACTTCCTATGAGCGTGAGGGACAGGGATCCGGCACGATCGTTGGTGATACCGGCGGCAAGCTTTTGATCCTTACGGAACGCAAGGTGATCAAGGATGCGTCGAAGATCAATGTGACATTTATCGATGATTCCGTCGCACCGGCAGAACTGATGAAGTATGATGGAAACACAGGACTTGCGGTGCTTGCGGTCGCTAAGGATAAGATGGAGAAGTCAACGCTTTCTCTGATTAAAATTATGTCCATGGGCAATTCCAGCACGGTGCACAAGGGAAGCATTGTGATCGCTTTGGGAAGTCCGCTCGGAACCAACTATTCGATCCTGACGGGAAATATTACTTCCACGGGCAATGAGATTTCTACGCAGGACAGCAATTATTCCGTGTATACAACGGATATTGTCGCGAACAAGAATGCAAGCGGAATTCTGATCAATACGGATGGTGAAATGATCGGCGTTGTGATGCAGAATTACAGCGCAGCTTCGACAGGCGCTCTGACGGCGGTCGATGTGACGGAACTGAACCGGATCATGGAGCTTTTGTATGCGTCGAAGGATGTTCCGTATTTGGGAGCCCATATTTCGACCGTGACGGATAAGATTGCCAACACCTATGGTATTCCAAAGGGCGTTTATATCAAGGAAGTTGAGATGGATTCTCCGGCGATGAACGCGGGATTACAAAGCGGCGATGTCATCCAGAAGATTGACGATAAGGATATCACAACGGATGATTCGTATACGGATGCTGTACTCGGATTGACGCCGGGAGAGACGTACTCTGTGGTATTCATGCGGGAAGGCAGTAATGGTTATAAAGAATTAACCTGTGAAATTGAAGCAGGAATTTTAAAATAAAGGAGCAATTATGAAATTTATCGAGACTCTCCGCGAGGGAGAGAGAATCAACGAAATCTACTTATGTAAATCCAAACAGGCGGCATTGACCAAGTCTGGAAAGCCGTATGATAATGTACTTTTACAGGATAAGACAGGAACGCTGGATGCCAAGATCTGGGATCCGGGTTCTGTTGGAATTGACGAGTTTGATGCTTTGGACTATGTCGCTGTCACAGGTGATGTCACAAGTTTTCAGGGAAACTTACAGTTGTCGATCAAGCGGGTGCGCAAGGTCGGTGAGGGCGAGTATGAGCCGGAGAATTATCTTCCGGTAAGTGATAAAGATATTGATGAGATGTATCAGGAGATGATGGGATACATCGCTTCGGTCAAGAATCCGTATCTGTCTAAGCTGTTACATACGTTCTTTGATGATGCGGCTTTTGCCAAGGCGTTTAAGTTCCATTCCGCTGCCAAAAGTGTGCATCACGGATTTGTCGGCGGTCTTCTTGAGCACACGGTCAGTGTGACAAGAAACTGTAATTATTTTGCACAGAACTATCCGTTTTTGAACCGGGATCTGCTGCTTACAGCTGCAATGTTCCACGATATCGGTAAGCTGAAGGAACTTTCCACATTCCCGGCCAATGATTATACAGACGCTGGTCAGCTGCTCGGTCATATTATGATCGGTGCGGAGTGGATCGGGGAGAAGATCCGTGAGATCGATGGATTCCCGGAGGTTCTTGCGAACGAATTGAAGCACTGCATCTTAGCACACCACGGAGAACTGGAATACGGTTCGCCGAAGAAGCCGGCTTTGGTCGAAGCTTTGGCACTTAGCTTTGCAGATAATCTGGATGCGAAGATGGAGACGGTTCGCGAGGTGCTTGCAGGCGTACCGGAGAACAATTTGCAGTGGCAGGGATTCAATCGCCTGTTAGATACCAATATTCGTAGAACAAGTACGATATAGTTGTATATTTATAGAAGGGTAACAAGAGTGAAGAAAAACGATTTATTTCCCTTGATCATTACAGATATGGGCGTCGGCGGAGAAGGCATCGGCAAATACGAAGGAATGACCTTTTTTGTGAAGGACGCTTTAATCGGTGATGAGATCGTTGCACGTGCAACGAAAGTGAAGAAAAATTATGGATATGCGCGGGTGGAGGAGATCAAGTGTCCTTCCCCGCATCGAGTAGAGCCGGAATGCCCGCTGCACAGAAGTTGCGGAGGTTGTCAGATTCAGGCTCTTTCTTATGATGAGCAGCTTGCATTCAAGAATCAGAAGGTGCGAAACAATCTGATCCGCCTCGGTGGATTTTCGGAGGAAGAAGTGGACGCTGTCATGCTTCCGATTGTCGGAATGGATCAGCCTTACCGTTATCGTAACAAGGCGCAGTTTCCGATTGGAACGGACAAGGAAGGGCATGTGATCGCAGGCTTTTATGCGGCGCGCACACACAGCATCATTCCGGTGCAGGATTGTATGCTTGGGGCAGAGGTTAATCAGCCGATCCTTGCAATCGTCTGCAAATGGATGGAAGAACACCAGATTCGTCCGTATAAGGAAGAGGACGGAAGCGGTCTTGTGCGCCACGTGCTGATCCGTTACGGCTTTACGACGAAGGAGATTATGGTCTGTCTGATCATTAATGGGGACAGGATTCCATATGAGGATGATCTTGTGCAGCAGTTGCAGCAGATCGAAGGAATGACTTCAATCTCGCTGAACAGCAATACGGAGAAAACGAACGTGATACTGGGGCGCAAAACGCGTTGTATCTGGGGACAACCGTATATCACGGATTATATCCATCTGCGCAATACGGATGATTTCTCCCTGACGGACACCGCGATTGCTTACCATATTTCGCCGCAGTCCTTCTATCAGGTGAATCCGGAGCAGACAGAGAAACTGTACAGCATCGCAATGGATTATGCGGGGCTTACCGGTAAAGAATCCGTGTGGGATCTCTACTGTGGCATCGGAACAATTTCTCTTTTCCTCTCCCAGAAGGCGAAGCAGGTCTATGGTGTGGAGATTGTTCCGCAGGCAATCGAGGATGCGAAAAACAATGCGAAGCTCAACGAGATTACGAATGCAGAGTTCTTCGTCGGAAAAGCAGAAGAAGTGCTGCCGCAGTTCTACGAAGAAAGCGGGGATGCAACCGGTGATTCCCAAGGCACAGAAACATCCGATGTGCAGAAGAATGCATTACAACCGGCTCATTGTGGCTCGGACGCAGCGATGCGCCATCCGGATGTGATCGTTGTTGATCCGCCGCGCAAGGGCTGTGACGAGGTATGTCTCAACACGATGCTTGCGATGCAGCCGGATCGCATCGTATATGTCAGCTGCGATTCTGCGACACTTGCAAGAGATCTTCGCATTCTAGTGGATGGCGGATATGAGCTTAAGAAGGTGCGGGCGGTGGACCAGTTCGCGCACACGGTGCATGTGGAGTGTGTGACTCAACTTCAAAGAAAAGATATCTAAGTCGGCTAAGCTGCTTATTTTCAAGTGTATTTGGAAATAAGCAGCTTTTTTCGGGTGAAATTTTTTTGTTATAAGAATGATATGGTATGACAAAACCATATTGACTAATACGGATTAGAAACATATAATAAAGACAAAATGATAATGGCATGAGTGGAGGAATGGGTGGATGAAGAATGTGACAACACTTGAAGAGGCAATAAAAAGAATTGAAGAATTAGAAAACGAGAATGCCAAATTACGTGAAGAACTGGAATATTATAAAAATCGTAAATTAAGCGGAAGGCAGAAACACAATGCAAAATGGATGGCAATATACAATGATTTTGTTGATGGTTATGAAAGCGGTATGACTATGGTGGAGATTGCAAAACGTAATAATGTCAGTGAACGAACGATTTACAGGTATAAAGCGTATTACGACAAAATGACAACATTAAGCAGTTTAGAATTGGGTAATCTTCCAGAAATTGAGAAGAAATAGATAACAGAAACGGTAAAGGAGAAGCAGGATGACTCGATACGATATAGCAATTATAGGCACCGGTCCGGCGGGACTGGAAGCCGCAATTACAGCGAAGGTGCGGAATAAGAACATTCTTCTGCTGGGAGGTAAGTTACTGAGTGACAAAGTAAATAAGGCGCATACGATTCAGAATTATCTGGGACTTCCGGAGGTGTCGGGAGAAGAGATGCAGAAGGCGTTTCAGAGACATCTGGAGCAGATGCAGGTTAAGATCACAGAGGACAAAGTGAACGCAGTATATGCGATGGGAAAATATTTCGCGATTCAGGGACATCAAGCGATGTATGAGGCAGACACGGTTATCCTTGCCTGCGGAATGTCCACTGCCAAACCATTTCCGGGAGAACTGGAAAATCTGGGAAGAGGTGTAAGCTATTGTGCGACCTGTGACGGTGCGTTGTATCGGGGGCGCAGGACGGTTGTGATCGGATATTCCAGGGATGAGGAAAAGGAAGCTGATTTCCTGTCGGAACTGGCAGATGAAGTAATCTATATTCCGATGTATCAGGAATTCTCGCCTTGGAATAACAAAGTGAAGGTGTTGCAGAATGTGACACCGGTTGGAATGGAAAAAGAGAATGATCATCTGGTACTTAAACTGCAGGAACAAAGGATTCCGACGGATGGCATTTTTATACTGAGAGATCAGGTGGCACCGTCACAACTGGTTCCGGGATTGCAGATTGAGAATAATCAGGTGATTGTTGACAGAGGCTGCCGGACGAATATTGCCGGGCTTTTTGCGTGTGGTGATATCACGGGAGCTCCGTATCAATACATTAAGGCGGCAGGAGAAGGCAATGTTGCGGCGCTTTCTGCGGTAAACTATCTTGCGGATCAGAAACAAGTACAGTAGCCCTTGTGTTACAGAGTGGCTGCAATAGAATAAAGAAGAGAACAGTTGACAGAAAATCGGATGAATAGGAACAACAGAGGGTGAGAGCATGGATAAGAAAAGAATAAAAGAGAACCATATTTTTCGAATTGTTATGATTGTGCTATGTATTGTGATCGCGTTAGTGTCGAATATTGTACTGGCGAAAAATTATTCTTCGCCGGAATACACTGTGAACAAGAAAACAATCACATACCTCGATGAAAAGAAGACGACTGCACTGGAGTTATGCGCAGGAGCAACGGCACTTTCCGCTGCAATTACACTGATACCGGGCGATACCGGTACGCCGATTGCGGAAAAACTGACCGATTTAAGCGGATATTTCCTGATTGTGGTTTCTGCAATCTATCTCGAGAAATATTTACTGACGATTCTGGGAGCTCTCACCTTCCGGTGGCTGATACCGGCTGCGATTGCAATTGCTCTGTATTTTGGAATCCGGAGAGATTTCTTCTGGAAACTCGGGGTAAAGATTCTGATCTTCGGATTGGCAGTCTATGCAGTCATTCCTGTGAGTGTGCACGTGTCTCAATTAATCTATAACACGTACCAGGAGTCGATTGATACGACGCTTGCGGAGACGGAGAATCTGATCAGTCAGACCGAGGAAAATGCCCAAAGTAGTACAGAATCCGATCAGAATTCAGGGGATGAAGGTTTCTTCGCAGGACTTGTGGATAAAGCAAAAGATACAATCGAACAGGCAAAGGATACTGCCAGTATTGCAACAGAACAATTCAAGTATATGCTGAACAAATTCATTGACGGACTTGCAGTACTTATTGTTACGACCTGCCTGATTCCGATTCTTGTTATGGTTTTCTTTGTGTGGATCGTGAAAATGATACTTGGTACGGCGATCACCCAGCCTGCGGCGATGGTGCCGGGGATTACGAAGAAGGACAGTGGCAATAAAGAATAGCTGATATACTCGGATAAGTCCGAAGGAGTTTATGATGTATCGAATTTTTATAGTGGAAGATGATGAAGTGATCGCAAGAACGGTGAAGAATCATCTGGAGAAATGGAATTATACCGTTCATTGTGTGGAGAATTTTGATGAAGTGATGGAAGAATTTGCTGCGTTTGATCCACAATTGGTACTGATGGATATTCATCTGCCTTTTTACAATGGATACCATTGGTGTACGCAGATCCGTCAGATCTCGCAGCTGCCGATCATCTTTCTGTCATCGATGTCAGATGATATGAATATTGTGATGGCGGTCAGTATGGGTGGCGATGATTTTGTGGCGAAACCGTTTACTCTTGAAGTGCTGACTGCAAAGATCCAGGCTTTGCTGCGAAGAAGTTATGATTTTGCGGGCAGCGCGAGCCTGAGTGAACACAATGGAGCAATACTAAATCTTGCAGATGCGACATTATCTTATCAGGATCAAAAGATGGAACTGACGAAGAATGAACTTCGCATCTTGCAGACACTGTTTGAGAATAAGGAGAAGATCGTATCGCGCGATGCGCTTATGACGAAGCTTTGGGAGAACGATGCATATGTGGACGAAAATACACTTTCTGTGAATGTGAATCGTCTGCGTAAGAAGCTTGCAACGATCGGACTTGAGGACTTTATTATTACGAAGAAAGGGATTGGTTACCGGATCGGATGAAATTGGTAGGATCATATATCAAAAGAAATCGTCTTTGGATGGCATGCGCGATCGCGATGATGGTGTTTGGTGTATTTTATATGTTTCTGATGCATGTCGCGCTAACGGACCTGCTGTATTTTGCAGGGGTGGAGATCTTCTTATGTGCGGTTGTATTTGTGAGTGGTTATTTACACTACGCACGAAGGGTACGACGGTTGGAGGAATGCGGTAAGTGTCTGAAAAATGAGGAGGTCGTGCTTCCGGAGGGAAAGGATGCATATGAGGAGCTGTACCAGGAGATGATCGAAGATCTGGATTTGCAACGCAGGGAAGAGGCTGCTTCCTACGCGAGAAATCAGTCAGAGATGCGTGAGTATTATGCAATGTGGGTGCATCAGATCAAGACACCGATCGCAGCGATGCGTCTGCTTCAACAGGTGCAGAGAAATCGGTTGGAAGAGGGGGATGTGATTACGAGCGGAGCGGAAGAGACAGATTCGTTGCAGGTGCAGGCTGAGTTAGAGAAGGAACTGTTCGACATCGAACAGTATGTCAATATGGCGCTACAGTACCAGCGAGTCAATACACCGGGCAATGATTACGTCCTGGAAAAACTCCGGCTGGATGATATTGTGCGTGAAGTGATCCACAAATATGCCGGACTCATGGTGCGCGCACATATACCGCTTCAGTATGAGGGAACGGATGTGATGGTAACGACAGATGCCAAGTGGGTGGCGTTTGCGCTCGAGCAGATATTGTCGAATGCAATCAAATATTCGCGCGCAGGGCAGCAGATCGTGATTGAGACGGTGCCAGAAGAGAATGTGGATTATCTTGAGATTGCTGATCACGGGATTGGAATCCGTGCGGAAGACCTGTCACGCGTTTTCGAGAAAGGTTACACCGGTTATAACGGACATGCGGACAAGAAATCGACAGGAATCGGTCTGTATCTGTGCAGGCTGGTGCTGACGAAACTGGGACACACGATCCGGATGGAGTCTGTACAGGGCGAGGGAACAACTGTATGGATCGGATTTCAGAAATGATATAGGATACCTTACAAAAATGTAAGATTGGAGGTCGAAATGTAAGCTGATTCGATGGCTCGCATTTCGGCTTTTTGCTACACTGATTCCTGTAAGAACGAAGTTAAGCAATTTTGAAATCTCATCATAGGGAATTCCAAATTGCCCAGGCAACGAGGTAAAAAGGAGTAAAACAATGGCAATCTTAGAAGTAAGTAATCTGAAAAAGATCTATACGACACGGTTCGGTGGAAATCAGGTGCAGGCACTTTCCAACATTAATTTTACGGTGGAGCAGGGCGAATATGTGGCAATCATGGGTGAGTCCGGATCCGGCAAGACAACGCTTCTTAATATTTTAGCAGCACTGGATAAGCCGACTGCCGGTGAAGTTCGCATTAACGGAAAGAATCTAGTATCGGTGAAGGAAAAGGAACTTTCTATGTTCCGGCGAGAGCATCTTGGGTTCGTATTTCAGGATTTTAATCTGCTTGACAGTTTTTCGTTGAAAGACAATATTTTACTACCGCTTGTATTGTCCAAGGTTCCGTATAAACAGATGCAGGAGTGGCTGATGCCGATCGCAATCAAACTTGGCATCGACCGGATTCTTGACAAGTATCCGTATGAAGTGTCTGGTGGACAGAAGCAGAGGGCAGCAGTTGCGCGCGCTCTCATCACGAAACCGGAGCTGATTCTTGCAGATGAGCCTACAGGAGCATTGGATTCTAAGGCTTCTGGAGAACTATTAAAACTTTTCAATCAGATTAACGAGGACGGACAGACAATTCTTATGGTAACGCACAGCACACAGGCTGCAAGCCATGCGAACCGCGTGCTTTTTATCAAGGATGGCGAAGTATTCCATCAGATCTATCGCGGAAATATGACGAACGAGCAGATGTATGTCAAAATCTCTGACACATTGACCGTTCTGACGACAGGTGGTGAGCGACATGAGTAATCTGTATGTGAAATTAGCGAAGACCAATATTAAAAATAACAGAACACTTTATCTTCCGTATATTCTGTCCGGAATTGTGACGGTTGCAATGTTCTATCTGATCCTGTTCTTAAACGGGAACAAGGGACTTGATCATATGCCGGGAGTGGTGCAGTTACGTATGATTTTTGCACTCGGTGTCGCGGTCATGGGTATCTTTTCTTATATTTTTATTTTCTATACGAACAGTTTTATTATCAAGCGCAGAAAGAGAGAGATTGGTGTGTACAATATTCTCGGTATGGAGAAGCGGCATATTGCCAAGGTCCTTGGTCTTGAGACGCTGTATGTTGCAGTGGCTGCAATTGCCGGAGGGCTGGTAGCCGGTATCTTTTTCTCACGACTGATGCTGATGCTTTTGTACCGTATTCTGCAGTATAAAGAGAGTATTGTTTTCTCTGTCAACTATGAAGGAATCGAATTTACGCTGGTTGTGTTTGGAATTCTATATTTCCTGACGCTTGTATATAATCTGATGCAGATCAGACTTGCAAATCCAATTGAACTTCTCCGTGGAGGGAATGTCGGCGAGAAGGAGCCGAAGACCAAAATGCTTCGTGCGATCATTGGTGCAGTGTGTATCATCGTTGCATATTATATCGCAATCACAACTAAGAATCCGCTTAAGGTTATGAGTCTCTTTTTTATCGCAGTCGTACTTGTCATGGTCGGAACCTATGCACTGTTTACAGCCGGAAGTATTGCGTTGTTAAAAGGCATGCGAAATAACCATAAATTTTATTATCATCCGAAGCATTTTACGGCGGTATCCGGAATGATCTACCGCATGAAGCAGAATGCAGCAGGACTTGCCAGTATTTGTATCCTCTCAACGATGGTACTCGTGATGGTATCTATGACGGTCAGCATGTATGCCGGGGTGGATGATGAGCTTGCAGCGCGCTATCCAATGGAGATCACACTTTTTACGGAATATCAGAATGCGGATGTGCTCAAAAGTGCCAAAAGCAACATTACAGAAGATGAGGCGGAGGCGCAGATTCGGGGTATGGCGAAGGAGCTGGGCGTATCGGTAAATAATCTGCGCAATTACCACTATATACAGATGAATGCGGTAAGAGACAATGATGCGTTCTCTGCGGTGGATAAAGCAAGTTATGATGGACAGATGTCCCTCCTTAATCTGGTCACAAGAGATTCGCTGATCGCAATGGATGATGAGTTTACAGAAGAAAATGTGCCAAAGGTGCCGGCTGGGAAAGTCTGCGTATATGCATCCAGGGAATATGACGGCAAAGCAATCACGCTTTTGGACCATACGTACCCGATTGCGGATACGAGAGTCTATGGAGCCGGGCAGGATAATTATATGGCAAGTATGTTAGAGGGAGACTACTATGTTGTTGTAGATTCTGAGGAGACATTGGAAGCTTTATTCGCGGAAGTGGAACCGGGACAGGGAAATTGTTACAGGGGCGTGATCGGATTGGACACGACCGGAACGGACAAACAGAAGATCAAACTGGGCAAGGAGATCCGGTCGAAATTTGTGACGACTGAGGATGCGGATATTGTCGGAAAAGACTGTTATGTGGAGAGCCGGTTGGAAAATAAGACCGATTTCTTCAGTGTTTACGGAGGCTTCTTTTTTATCGGAATCTATCTTGGCGTGATCTTCCTTATGGTTACCGTTATGATTATTTTCTACAAGCAGATTTCGGAAGGCTACGAGGATAAGCAGCGATATGAGATCATGGAAAAAGTCGGAATGAGTAATCAGGAGGTACGAACTTCCATTCGCTCACAGGTGCGAATTGTATTTCTTCTTCCGCTTGTGACGGCAGCAATCCATACGCTTGCAGCGTTCCCGATGATGACAAAGCTGCTTCAGATCCTGAATCTGACAAACAAACCGCTTTTTGCAGGATGTCTGCTTGCAACGTTTGTTGTGTTTGCCATCATTTACTATATCGTATTCAAAATTACATCAAGATCCTATTACAGGATCGTGGGAAACCAGATTTAAGCGAAAGCCTCTCTCTGCGCAAGTATGGAGAGGCTTTTTGCTACTTTTATATAGTGCAAAGTGACGAATGAATAATTAGAATAATAAGGATGTTGGGGGTTATGACGAAAAAATATAAAAATTTTTAATATCCATCGAAAAATTTTCTATAGAGTTAAAGCTGCTAAATCGATATACTGTCAATATCAACAAACAACCAAGCAAAAGGGGGAAATACAATATGAAGAAAAAAATCGTGGTTTTAACTATGGCAGCAATCCTTGCTATGTCATCTATGGCATGTGGCTCAGGTGGAGATGCATCGAACTCAGGAACACAGAGTGGCGGAAATGCTTCTGCTACAAACTCCGGAGAAGTTGCTAACAAGGATAAGCCTTTAGTATGGTTCAATCGTCAGCCATCGAACAGTTCAACAGGTGAACTTGATATGACAGCGTTAAACTTTAACAAAGATACTTACTATGTAGGTTTCGACGCAAATCAGGGTGCTGAACTTCAGGGACAGATGATCGCAGATTACATTGAGAAAAATATTGATACAATCGACCGCAACGGTGACGGCGTGATCGGATATGTACTTGCAATCGGTGATATCGGACATAATGATTCCATTGCTCGTACAAGAGGTGTTCGTAAGGCTCTTGGAACAGCGGTTGACAATAATGGTGAAATCGCCAGTGATCCGGCAGGAACAAATACAGACGGATCTGCAAGCGTTGTACAGGATGGCAAGATTACTGTCAATGGTAAAGATTATGTAGTACGTGAGCTTGCTTCACAGGAAATGAAGAACTCAGCAGGAGCAACATGGGATGCTGCTACAGCCGGTAATGCGATCGGAACATGGTCATCTTCATTCGGCGACCAGATTGATATCGTTGCATCTAACAATGATGGAATGGGAATGTCAATGTTCAATGCATGGTCAAAAGATAACAAGGTAGCTACATTCGGATACGATGCAAACAGTGATGCTGTTGCAGCTATCGCAGAGGGATACGGCGGAACAATCAGCCAGCATGCTGATGTTCAGGCTTACTTAACACTTCGTGTTCTTCGTAACGCATTAGACGGAGTTGACATCGACACAGGTATCGGAACTGCTGATGATGCAGGAAACGTATTAACTGATGATGTTTACAAATATGATGCTGATCAGCGTTCTTACTACGCATTGAACGTAGCAGTTACAGCTGACAACTATCAGGATTTCACAGATTCTACAGTTACATGGGCTCCGGTTTCAAACCAGCTTGATGAGTCTGCTCATGCAACAAAGAAGGTATGGCTGAACATTTATAATGCAGCTGATAACTTCTTAAGCTCTACTTACCAGCCACTTCTTCAGAAGTATGATGATCTGTTAAATCTTGATGTTGAGTACATCGGTGGTGACGGACAGACAGAGTCCAACATTACAAACCGTTTAGGAAACCCAAGCCAGTATGATGCATTTGCAATCAACATGGTTAAGACAGATAATGCAGCTTCATATACAGCAATCCTTAATCAGTAAAAACCGATAGGATTTAGACAGTTTAGGGAGAAGAAATTCTCCCTAAACTTTTTGCAGAAGACATATTAATCGATTATAGGACAGGAGTAAGAGCAATGGAAGATAAGAAAGATAACATCGTCTTATCCATACGCGGCATGTGCAAATCCTTCGGACGAAACCGGGTTCTTGACCACATCAATCTGGATGTGAAAGAGGGTACGGTCATGGGTCTTATGGGTGAGAATGGCGCCGGTAAGTCAACGATGATGAAGTGCCTCTTCGGCACCTATCAGAAAGATGAAGGTACGATCTATCTTGAAGGAAAAGAAGTAAGCTTTTCCGGACCAAAAGATGCCCTTGAGAATGGAATTGCAATGGTGCATCAGGAATTAAATCAGTGTTTGGAAAGAAACGTAGTGGACAATTTGTTCCTCGGACGTTATCCGCGCAATGGATTAGGCATGGTTGATGAAAACAGAATGAAGTCTGAGGCATCCGAACTGTTCCGAAAACTGGGAATGACGGTCAATCTGGAGCAGCCGATGAAAAAAATGTCGGTTTCACAACGTCAGATGTGTGAGATCGCCAAGGCAATTTCTTATAATTCCAAGGTCATTGTTCTTGATGAGCCGACATCGTCCCTGACGGTTCAGGAGGTTGATAAGCTGTTTGAAATGATGAGAATGTTGAAGTCACAAGGAATTTCACTGATCTATATCTCGCATAAGATGGATGAGATCTTTGAAATCTGTGATGAAATCTCTGTTCTTCGAGATGGTAATCTCGTTATGACCAAGCCGGCGAAAGAAACCGATATGAACGAACTGATCACAGCGATGGTTGGACGTGTGC
>ERZ860508.931-NODE-931-length-19360-cov-3.556592_pt1 | contig 19360 bp, 16 predicted proteins | sample MGYA00509976_ERZ860508 | MGnify/ENA primary metagenome ERZ860508 (study PRJEB30046, sample SAMN00715242) | human gut metagenome | study: EMG produced TPA metagenomics assembly of the A metagenome-wide association study of gut microbiota in type 2...
TAGCACATTTGGGGGTGAAATGTCAACTATAATTTGAACTATTAAGCTTAATTTTAACAAACTATATTCACTCTGTTGGCTGCTTAACAATAGACATTTCAGATACATCAATTAAAGTACTGTTCTCTTCTCCGGTTTTTATCGCGATATCCATAGTACCGTTTTTATCGTTTTCAAGTCTATATATATAATATACCGGCAGTATTGGTGAATCCGGATTCGACAAATCGTATGGCAGTCTGTATTCCTGACCATCCTTATTTATAATAATCTCTTTTTCATTGTACAGCAGGCATAAATCTTCAAATTGGTATACATAGGTAAGACCAAACCTTGAAACATATTCGACTCCAATCTGTCCTTTAGTGTACTCGTTCAGATTTTCATCATAAATAATGCTGAACTGAACATTATTTTTTTCTTCACCTGCCTGATACTCCTCATTTTCAAGCTTATCATATTCCGGCAAAAGAAGTTCATTAAAATAATCAGAAGAATAATATACTGTGCCGGCATCCACAGTCTGTACAGCAATATCATTGCCAGATTCTGTCTCATTCCGCCTTACAAGTTCATATCTTCCACCAGTAAATTCAACCTCTGACGGAAGCCCATATTCAGTTGTCATATAACTGTATACACTCTGTGACGAACCAGCTGGTGAATAGCTGTCTATGTAAAAACCAGTTTCATCATCATATATATGGACTTCGTCTGTAACAAAGCTTCCTCTAATTTTATTTATATTTCCAATGAACGATTCATCACTATTCAGAACCCAGTCTCCGCATTCGTTCTTTGAAAAAACACCTGTCACTTCATCCTTAAATCTATCACTTCCGTAGCTATAGTATACAATTGGTTCTCCGTCTTTCTCTATTCCCGAAATATTTCCATTTTTTTGTAAAAAATTATAATGCTCACCCTTATATGTAAATCCCATACAATACGATTTCACATAAGAATGACTATCATAATATTTTAAATCATATTCAAGTTTATTTCCATTCACAGTAATCCACTTTGGAAATGGACTTATCACAGAGCCATAATTCGTATACTCTATTTCAACTGTCTCTGTCGGATTAACCACCTTGGTTATACACTCGGCTTCTCTGTCCTCATACAAATTAATTGTATCAAACTCATAGGAAACTGCCGGCGAATTATTGTCATAAATATAATATATTTTTTTATTTTCCTGTGTGCTCTCACTTTCGATTGCCTCTGTCCCAAACTCTGATTGTATTTCACCATAATCTGCAGCAGGTCCAATATAGCTCTCCGATTTCCCATTTTTTAAAATAGTTATTATCCTGACTGTCCTGTCTCCATCGCTAAAGTCTGTAAGCGACAATATATTTTTGAAAGCTGTCAAGGCATAATCATTCTCTATGACAAACAGACGGTTTTTAGTGTGATACAGGTCATATACACTCCTATAGGTTGTGCCATCAACAATAACCTCACCTGTATAATAGCTGTCCTTGATACCCTTATGGTACCTGACATTCACGGAAACTGTTACAGCTTCACCTTTATCATTATAATAAAGCCCTGTATCTTTTATTGATTTCGGAACAAATATGATAAGCCCTGCAATAACCAACGCAATAATCAGCAAGGCAATCACACTTGCTGCAGCAATTTTTATTTTCAGGACTTTTTTTATTATTTTTTTCATACCTGTTTTCCTCCATCAATAATTCATGTAAAATCAATTTAATCAGCGAATCTCATCCAGATAAATCTGCACACGGTCATCAATAATGGCTGCTGTTTCCTCCGCGGTTCGTTCGCCAGAAATATATGCATTAAGTTCATCCGCTACAATCATATTTATTGCATAGTATCTTTTCATTGCAGGAGCACAGTGCTTGAACATTTCATTTACCTCATGTACAGAGGTAGTACCATCATCAAATTGAAGTATGTTCATGTTATGCCACGAAGCCTTCTCTTTGCCATTATCCTCATCTGGATAAACAATGTCATCCACTGATAATGGTAATACAGGAAAACTAGAATAATTACTGTCCGAACTAAAATTCTCCTGTACCTCCATGCCCAAAAAACTCTCCATATATGCTGTCACAGCTTCTTTTGAAGTCGTCCTGGCATTTACAACCACCATGCCATAATCCATAATATAACTTCCACATCCACTATCTGTAGGATATCCCACATAATGCCAACCTTCATTGCCCTTCAGTCCCTTATAATTTCCTACCGAACTTAAATTTGAAAGATCAACATACTTTACCGCCCCACGAAGCTGTTCCTCCGATACATCAGTCTGCTTTTTGTCATATCCACTAAAAAATTTAAGCAGTTTTACAAAACGTTCATCGTCAAAATGACTCTCCATATTTTCCCAGTCAATTACAAAGTTATCACCGCTTATCATATCACTAACTAAGGTGAATATTGCATATGCAGAATCCGCAAGCACATTTCTCTGAAGTTCTTCATAACACATTCGTCCGGAAAGCTTTCCACTCTCAAGCAGCGAAATCATATCATCAATCGTCCAGTTGTCACCACTCCACACATCATCCTGTACCATAAGAGTGTATGCCATCACACCTGCTGCCATTCCAACAAGCTTTCCATCCTTATTCCCAAGCTCCAAAGCATTGGGCATTACCGTATTAAGGGTATTATCAGAAATATACTCCCTTAAGTCCGCAATCAGCCCTTTTTTATACAGTATTTCCATATCATCACGCGAAACGTACAGTATATCAGGTCCTTCGCCAGCTACCATCTGTGTCATAACCTGTGTTCTATAATCGTCTCTGTCTTCCCCAGTCTCATACCTGTATTCACAAGCCGGATAATTGCGTTCTGCCACACCTGCACTTAAAGCAACTCTGTAACATCCATCACGGATGTCTGATATGCGTACCATAACTTCTTTACTGACAGGTGTATCCGACATATATGCCAGCCAATCCTGATACTGTCCATCAGCATATATTCTTAACACCTTGCTGTTATCATCCTTGAATATAAGCTGTTTTTTATAATAATCCTGAATTCCATTTTCTACAAAACCGAAAACAAGCTTTCTTTCACCACATACTATGTCCCATCGCACTATTCCTTCCGCATTCTCATAGTACAGCTCATTATCAATCATGGCATAAAGCTGCTTAATGTTTTCCTTTATTTCAGCAAGTTCCCTGACTTCCCCATTCTGTACATCAAACCAGATAAAATATGTCTTATTCTTTGTATAATCATTGCAAGCCCATATAAGTTCCCCTGTAGCAGTTCTGATAAATGTCTTTAAATAAGTTGCTTTCTGACATTCATATTTCATTATCAATTTTCCCTCGGAGTCAAAAATATACAGCTTACCCGCACTGTTGCTTATAGCATAAATATTGTCATATACATCACAGAAACAATTCCCAAATTTCCATTCATCAATATATTCCTGCATATCTAATCCATTTTCAAGGAATAAACCGCAAAGCTCTGTTTCTTTCGCAACACCATTCTTGTCTATGAACACAAGGCTGTCATCAGTTATTGCTGTCGCATTGTCTGAATCGCCAATGGCATACCCAAGCCACTTGAAAGCATACCTGCCATCACCATATACATCCATCGACAAAACATACCCGGAGTCTGTCTTTTTTCCCATCTGCTCTGATGTGAATTCCATTGAATCAGTCTTCATGGATGTGATATCCGTGTACTCAATTACACTCCTTAAATATTCACCATTTAAACTATCTATAACGCCGCTATATCTGTAAATACAGTCTCCTATTACCCCTAGCTCAGACTGCTTATAAATCTCCTCATTTTCTTCATTATGCTGCACAGTCTCATGCTCAAGTCTTTCATATCTGTCAACCCACAATTCCTGTTCATCAAGGACTTTATCATTTACAGCAAAACCATCTGTTTTCCACATGTCCGAACTTAATAAGTCATAGCTTTCATCACTTTTATTTTCCTGTCTGACACAGCCTATGGTAAAAAGAAGCATAGCAACCGATATAATCAATTTAAATCTCTTATAATATCTCATGTTTTCCTATCCCACTCTTGTTTTTGTTTGAAACACCTTACAGGCAGGTTAATTAAAACCTGCCCATAACGTCATACATCATCTATCACAACTAACGTCTTTCAACTTCATCCGCCTGCCCACATAGCGAATGAACCTTAACTACCTTTTCCTCATCAGAGGAATTCTTATATATATTCTTACCTAAAAGCTACCATATTCGCCATAATATTGCAAGGGACACTTTTATCCTTATTTTTACAATTTTTCTATAAAAAACAAGGTAAAAGTGTCCCTTTTCAAAAATAGTATTGCTTTATTTGGTGATATATTGTCAACAGCTTTTATTCTAAAGCCCCAGCATCCTTTTCAGCACCTTCCCCGTCTGGTTCCACTCATCAATCCAGACAAGTCTCACGCCAAGATGAGCCACCGACTCCTCAAGCCATATCTTCTCCTGAATCGTGTTAGGCTTCTTGCGAATCCAGAAATGCTCTGTTGCATCCTTGCAGTCAAGCCCATTTTCCTTAAACTCAGCCATCTTGTTGGCGTGAATCCATGAGAGCCAGCGTCTCATATTCGCATCAGTGAGGGATACGCCGCAGAAAACGACTCTCCTGTTCATGCAGTTATCTATAAAGCTTGTAGCCTGCCATGAGAATGAGTTGTTGGCAAGCTCCAGGTAATTATCCTCGGTAAGCACCAGCTTGTCACTCGCAAGATGTCCCTTTCTGGCACTGTAGCCGTTAATCGGAATTACACCGTGGCAGTGAAAATATGGTATTCTGTCATGCTTCTGGACATGAATGCTGTTGGCGATTCTGTCAAAGAGCACCCTGTTACTGTTGCCGGTCTGCATGTAATAGAAGTTGAGCAGCGTTAAAAATACAGCCTCAACATTAAAGCTTAGAATTGAGCGCGGTCCAACTCCCTCATGCACCGCATCTATGACGACCTTCGCCATAAGATTGGCACTTGTTGCCGCAAACATTCGGTCTATAATGCCGGAATATGTCTCCCAGTTCTCTTTGGTTATACATGATAAATGCTCCGTCTCATGTATCTTGACAAATGTATCCCACTCCTGTGCCGTGAGCGCTGTCCTTATCGGACGGTATATCTCATCGGACAGAAGCCCTATGAACTCCTTGTCACTTAAATGCATGTGATTCTGTACCGCCTGAATCATCGCCTCAGGTGAGAAGTCCATCTTTCTGTATACATCTATATCTATAATCTCATTTTTGCTGCAATTATTTTTGATGAGCAGCTCAACCAGTGTGTACCAATCAGCAAGTGCCGGAACTGATGTCCCGGCACCCACACACAGCGACCAGCCGTTTCGCTTGGTCACATCCCTTAATACAGGCTGGATTGTCTTTATATCCAAACCTTTTTTTGCCATAAAATTAATGTCTCCTAAAATAAGATATCATTTCCTATACCAACCACAATCATAATATGCAATGCAAAGCTGCCCCTGCAATCATGCCTGCCATTCAAAACAAACACTTTAAAATCCGCATATTATAGCTTCATAGTCTTATAACAGAAAAAACGTCTTTGTAAATTCAATATCTGCTTCAACCTGCGATATCAGCTTGTCCACCGTATCGAATTTTATCTCCGGTCTTTCAAAATGGAACAGCTCCACCCTTACCTCTTTGCCATACATATTCTCCTCATGGTTAAGCAGATGTGTTTCAACGCTTATTCTCTCCGAATCGTCAAATGTAGGTCTGACACCGATATTGGTTATCGCGTAGTATTCATTGCCATCCGCAATAAGCTTAGATGCATACACTCCGTATGGGGGAAGCAGCTTTTCCGGGGAAGGATATATATTGACTGTCGCAAACCCCATCTCCTTTCCAAGATGTCTGCCTTCCTCAACCCTGCCCATTATCATATACGGATAACCCAGAAGGATATTGACATTCTCCATGTTTCCAAGCTGGATTTCTCCGCGGATCCATGTACTGCTTATTTCCCTCTGTTCATATTTTTCCTTTTCCACAATATGAACCTCGTAATTGTACAGCTTCTGTGCTGCCATGAGGACATCACAGTTTCCGCTCCTGTCCTTTCCGAAATGCCAGTCTGTTCCTACAACCACATGTGCAGCGTTAAGATTGCCAAAAATAACCTTCTTGATAAACTCAAGCGGCTCCATTGACGCTGTCTCCTCGTTGAACGGATATTCAACCAGATAGTCAACGCCGGCATCGGCAAACATTATTCTCTTTTCATAGTTGGTAGTTATCTGGGTACCCTCAAATTTCTCAAAGTGCAGGTTCGGCGGAACATCGAATGTAAACACAGCAAGCTTATACCCCTGTTCTCTTGCAATTCTTCCCGCAGTATTTATAAGCGCCATGTGTCCCATATGTATCCCATCGAATTTACCAAATGTGACAACCGTCCTATCAGGTATAGAAAACTGTGTAACACCATTAAATATATTCATATATCAACCTCTTCATACCCCGGATTATTCCCCACATGCGAACATTTTTACAGGATAATATTCCTTCTTCCTGTCATCAAGCTCATATATTCCATAGAATACACCATCACAGTACATTCTGACCGGAGAATACAGGCCACAGCATATCCTGCTGTCAACCTTATTTCCGTTTTTTATAAGCTTAAAATATTCTTCCCCCACATGCACAGGCATATACTCCTCAAACATCACATCCACAGGAATAACTTCTTCGGACAATCTATCCTCGTCCTTAAGCTTCTGTAATTTCTCAAGCGTAAGTGCTTCTGAAAGCGTGAAGCTTCCAACCTGTGTACGGCACAGCCTGTCCATACACGCACCACACCCAATCTGCGCGCCTATATCCCTGCACAGTGAACGGATGTAGGTTCCCTTACCGCAGTGGACCCGCATTGTAAAGTAAGGAAGCTCCACAGAAATCAGCTCTATAGAATAAATCTCCACATGTCTTGCCGCCCTGTCAATCTCCTTGCCCTCACGCGCAAGCTCATAGAGACGCTTTCCGTCCTTTTTTATCGCAGAGTACATTGGCGGTATCTGGTCATACCCACCTGTGAAGCCTTCAAGCACCCTTTTGATATTATCCGCAACGTCTTCACTGTCTCCGGCAAAGAACTCCCCGGCAAGCTCTCTCTTTCCGGTCTCGGTTCCCGTTGTATCCTCAGTATCGGTTGTGACACCAAGGAGAACCCTTGCTTCATACACCTTGCTTCTGTCCGTTATCATATCCACAAGCTTGGTTCCGTTGCCAAGGCACACCGGAAGTACTCCTGTCGCAGCCGGGTCCAAGGTTCCTGTATGCCCGATTTTTCTCTGTCCGAATATTCCGCGCAGCTTTGCGACAACATCATGCGATGTGAAGCCCGCTTCCTTATAAACATTTATAATTCCGTTATACAATAATGTATCCTCCCTATCTCTGTGCGGAATTAAACTGAAGTTCAACAAGTGCGCCGATATTATTGATGATATCCCTAGGGTCATTCGCTGCCATGTCGAAGCCTGCTGCCCTGATATGACCACCACCGCCGAATCTCTTGGCAATCTTGCTTACATCCACTATGTTCTTTGAACGCATGCTCACCTTATATTCATTCTTCTCTGTCTCATACAGGAATATTGCCACCTCAACCGTATCATTAAGCCGAAGCTGCTCCACAACGCCTCCGAGATCCTTGCTTGTAACACCGTAAAACTCCATATCCCGCTTTGTCAGTACAGTAAAAATACATCTTCCGTCACAGAACTGTACGCTCTCAAGAAGTGCCTTGCCAAGAACCTGGCTCTGTCTGTAGGTTCTCATGTAAAAAGTATTATCTATAATATTAGTAAAATCTATACCTTTTTCCATAAGCTTCCCTGCAATCTGCATCGTGCGCGCTGTCACACCCTGATACTTGAATACACCCGTATCATGGATAATTCCAAGATAAAGGCACTCCGCTGTGCTCTTAGAAATCTTATCCGGGTTCATCGCCTCATATATAAGCTCACTGCATGATGAAAGCTTAGGAGAAATCATATTCATATCTCCTATCTCCTGTCCACTTATATGGTGGTCGAATACAACTGTTTTCCCGGCTTTCTCAAAGCATTCCCTGCAATCTTCAAACCTGTCAAATGCTGCACAGTCGCATACGATAAATAAATCGTATATCTTATTCCCATCAGCTTTTTCTTTTATCTTGTCACTGTTTCTTAAAAATAAAAATTTATCATTAATCGGCTGCAGACAGATATCAACATCCACCTGCGGCATATTATCACATATATAGTTGTACACACCCAGCGTACTGCCGACGCAGTCACCATCAGGTCTTATATGGCCTGTGATTCCTACAGTCTTTACCCCCTGCAGTATCTCATCAAGATATATCATTCGTGATTCTCCTTGTTAACCTCGTCAATAATTTTAGAAATTCTCACACCATACTCTATAGACTGGTCAAGTATAAAATGTATCTGCGGCGTATTTCTAAGGTTCACCGTCTTTGCAAGCCGGCTTCTTATAAATCCCTCCGCACTCTTAAGCCCCGCAATTGTAGCTACCTGGGCAGCCTCATCACCGTAAACACTTATATATGCCTTGCATTCCTTAAGATCCGGTGTGACATCCACTGCAACAACCGATGTCAATGGACTGATATTAGGGTTCTTGACCTCATTGCGGATAATATTGCTGAGTTCCTTCTGAACCTCCCCATTGATTCGGGAATTCTTAATACTATTTTTACGCATATTTACTCCATTTCCGAGCGAATAAAAATTAAACTCTTATTTTAACACTACAAGCCGGGGACATCAGCCCCGGCTTATTTTATTATTGCTCTGCAGATTGAAGGCCCCCTGTACATCCTGAATATACAGCGTCAGGGTTATGCCCTCAGGCTTATGTTACCTTGGCACCTCTACCATAATGTATGCCTCAATCTGGTCAAGCTCCTTGATGTCATTGAACTTTTCAAGAACAATACCACACTCGTAGCCCGCCTTGACCTCCTTAGCATCATCCTTAAATCTCTTAAGTGAAGCAAGCTTTCCTTCATGTATAACAACATTATCTCTTAATACTCTTACTCCTGCATTTCTTTCAAGTTTTCCATCTAACACATACGAGCCTGCAATCGTACCTACACCTGATGCCTTATAGGTCTGGCGTACCTCAGCATGACCGATAACCTTCTCCTCATAGATAGGATCAAGCATACCCTTCATCGCTGCCTCGACATCCTCAATCGCCTGATAGATTACTCTGTAGAGTCTTACATCAACCTTCTCGCGGTCTGCAATCTCTCTAGCCATATTGTCAGGACGTACGTTGAAGCCAATAATAATCGCATTAGAAGCGGAAGCAAGAATGACATCGGACTCGTTGATGGCACCAACACCTGCATGCACAATCTTTATCACAACCTCCTCGTTGGAAAGCTTCAGCATGCTCTGCTTAACTGCCTCCACAGAGCCCTGCACGTCAGCCTTGATGATAAGACCGAGCTCCTTAACATTACCTGCCTTGATCTGTGAGAACAGGTCATCAAGTGAAAGCTTGCTCTTGGTATCGTCAAGAAGCTTAACTCTTCCCTCACGGATGAAGGTATCAGAGAATGCTCTCGCCTCCTTCTCAGTTGCAGGAGATACGAATATCTCACCGGCACCAGGAACATCATTAAGTCCCAATATCTCTACAGGTGTTGCCGGACCTGCTTCCTTAATCTTGCGTCCCTTATCATCTATCATTGCTCTTATCTTACCAAAGCATGGACCAGCTGCCACAGCGTCTCCGACATGAAGTGTACCCTTCTGTACAAGAAGTGTAGCGACAGGACCTCTGCCCTTATCAAGCTGTGCCTCAATGACAAGACCTCTTGCACGACGGTTAGGATTAGCCTTTAACTCTCTCATCTCTGCTGTGAGCAGAACCATCTCAAGAAGATTATCGATACCTTCCTTAGTATGTGCAGAAACAGGTGCAAATATTGTATCTCCGCCCCAGTCCTCTGCTACAAGTCCGTACTCAACAAGCTCCTGCTTAACCTTCTCAATATTTGCATTAGGCTTATCTATCTTATTAACCGCAACAATTATATCAATGCCTGCTGCCTTGGCATGGTTGATAGCCTCTATAGTCTGTGGCATTACACCATCATCAGCCGCAACGACAAGAATCGCTATATCTGTTGCCTGTGCTCCACGCATTCTCATTGCCGTGAATGCCTCATGTCCCGGTGTATCAAGGAAGGTAATCTTCTGGCCATTTATCTCAACTGTGTAAGCACCGATGTGCTGTGTGATACCACCGGCCTCTCTCGATGTGACACTGGTTGAACGTATTGCATCAAGGAGAGAGGTTTTACCATGGTCAACGTGTCCCATTACACATACAACAGGTGGTCTTGGAACAAGTGTAGCCGGATCTTCCTCTTCCTCCTTAAGAAGCTCAGCAATGACATCTACCTTCACCTCATGCTCACAGATACAGTTAAACTCAAGTGCAATCTCCTCAGCAGTATCAAAATCAATTTCCTGGTTAACTGTTACAATAGTTCCCTTAAGGAAAAGAGTCTTAACTACTGCTGCAGGCTGAAGCTTCATCTTCTCGGCAAGCTCCTTGATTGTAAGAACATCAGGAAGTACAAGTGTCTTGATTGTATCCTCTTCCTCCTGTGGCTTCTGTGTTACCGGCTTATTATTCTTAACAGTCTTTTCAAGTCCCTTGGTGTTCTCTTTTTTGTCCTCGCGGTCATACTTATTGCGGTCATTTAAGCGGTTCTCACGCTCACGGCTTCTCTGCTCCTTAGCCTCACGGACCTCTCTTGCGTCGCCCATTCCGCCCTTAGCATCTGCATCCTTTGCGAAATTATCCCTGTTACCACCTCTGAAGTTACCGTTGCCGCCCGGTCTTCTGTTATCGCCTCTGTCATTTCTTCCGCCGTCTTTATTAAAGCCGCCATCCTTGTTAAAGCCATCTCTGTTTCCGGAAGGACGGTTTCCATCACGCCTGAAGCCGTTGTCCCTGTTTCCATCAGGACGGTTTCCGTCACGTCTGAAGCCGTTGTCCCTGTTTCCATCAGGGCGGTTTCCGTCGCGTCTGAAGCCGTTGTCCCTGTTTCCATCAGGGCGGTTTCCGTCACGTCTGAAGCCGTTGTCCCTGTTTCCGTCTCTGTTTCCATCAGGACGGTTTCCGTCACGCCTGAAGCCGTTGTCCCTGTTTCCGTCTCTGTTTCCATCAGGGCGGTTTCCGTCACGCCTGAAGCCGTTGTCCCTGCTTCCGTCTCTGTTTCCATCAGAACGGTTTCCGTCACGTCTGAAGCCATTATCTCTGTTTGCGCCATTATCCTGTCTGCGATTATCACGTATATCCTTGCGGTCGCTGTTATGAGGATTATATACAGCGGTAATATGTGATTTCTTTTCGGCAGGCTTCTGCTCATTCTTTACCTGCTCATTCTTCGTCTGAGGTGCTGTAGCAACAGCCTCCTGCTTTGCTGCCTGCTCATTTCTTGCAGGCTGTTCCTTTATCTCCTTAGGTGCCTCTGTATTCTGCACTGTTGTACCCTTTCCAAAATGCTTTTTAACCATGTCGATTGCATTATCATCAATGCTGCTCGAATGACTCTTGACATCTACATTTTTGCTCTGTAAATACTCTACTATATCACTATTTTTTAAATTCAATTCTTTCGATAATTCATATATTCTCATTTTAGGCATCAGCATTACCTCCTTCAATTATTTCGACCTGGGAATCCGATAATTCCCTGCATTTCTTTAACAGCGAATCAGCAAATCCCGTATCGAGAATTGCCAGTGACGCCCTAAACTGCTTTCCCATTGAATGTCCGAGAGTCTCCTTGTCCTTATATATCACAAGCGGAACTCCATAGAATGAACAGGAATCCTTAAATCCCTTCTTCGTCCTGTCCGAGGCGTCATCTGCTATGATAACAAGTCGGGCTTTTCCTGCCTTTATGGCCTTATCCACAGAAAACTCACCACTTGTAACCGCTCCTGCTTTGGTGGCAAGACCTATCATTGAAAGTATTCTATCTTGATTCAATTTTCTCTAACTCCTTTTTAAGTGCTTCATATACATCGGAAGGTATCTGGCACTTAAGTGAGCGTTCCAAGCCCTTCGATTTGATTGCTTTGTTAAGACAATTCATATCTGCGCAGATATATGCACCTCTTCCGTTCTTTCGACCGGTCGCATCAAGAAGAATCTCTCCCTCCGGTGTCTTTATTACCCTGAGCATGGATTTCTTGTCTTTCATTTCACCACAGCCTAAGCACTGTCTTTGTGGTATTTTTCTGGTTACAGCCATAACATCACGCTTTCTATCAATAAAATACTAATACTGTGGGAATTACTGCTCCTCTGTCCCAGAAGCCTCATCCTCATAGTTATCATCCTGTGAATATTCATCCTCCTCGTACTCATCATTATAAGGATTCATGTAATCTTCACCAAGCTCCTTCATCTGTGACTCACTCTTTATATCAATCTTAAAGCCTGTAAGCTTAGCTGCAAGTCTTGCGTTCTGTCCTTCCTTGCCGATTGCAAGTGAAAGCTGGTAATCAGGAACAACAACTCTTGCCGTCTTAGCCTCATCATCTGCGATAACAGATACAACCTTAGCCGGGCTTAACGCATTCTCAATCAGATATGCCGCATTCTCATTCCATGCTACAATATCAATCTTCTCACCGCCAAGCTCCTCAACAACGGCGTTAACTCTTGCTCCGTTGATACCTACACAAGCTCCTACAGGATCTACATCAGGATTACTTGACCATACTGCTATCTTAGTTCTTGAGCCTGCCTCTCTTGCCACATTCATAATCTCGACTGTTCCATCACGGACCTCAGCAACCTCAGCCTCGAAGAGTCTCTTCACAAGCTCCGGATGTGTTCTTGAAACTAAAATCTTAGGTCCCTTGTTTCCGTTCTTTACCTCAAGCACATATACCTTGACACGGTCATTAGGCTTAAAGGTCTCACCCCTCACCATCTCGCTCTCGTTGAGTGTTGCATCAACCTTGCCGAGATTGATGATAACATTCTTCCCGACATAGCGCTGCACAACACCTGTCACAACTTCCTTTTCCTTGCTGCTGTACTGGTCAAAAAGAACATTCCTCTCCTCCTCACGGATGGTCTGGAGAATGACATTCTTGGCAACCTGTATTGCAATACGTCCGAAATCCTTCGACTTAACCTCAATATTTACCATATCTCCGATGTCATACTTAGCGTTAATCATCTTAGCATCAGCAAGGCTTATCTGTGTTGTGTCATCTGTCACATCATCGACAACCTCTTTCTCGGCGATAACCTTGAAATCACCTGTCTCCCTGTTGATTGTCACCTTAAAATTATCTGCCTTTCCAAAGTGATTCTTGCAAGCTGTAAGAAGTGAAGTCTCTATAGCCGAAAGTAACTTCTCCTTGCTTATCTCCTTCTCCTTCTCAAGCGCATTAAGTGCTTCAATTAATTCCTTGTTCATCATATCCTCCATTTCTGACCATATTATCGCTGTAATGTCAATGATATACGCAATCCGCTCCGCTTCCTGCCCATATAAAATTGATGTTTCACATCTTAAATCTTATAGACTGTATGTTTTTAAAAATCGAATGCAAGTCTTATGAGTGCAAGTGCTGCCCTTTCGTAGACAGCTGTTGTGCCATCCTCATGCTCTATTGTAACCGTACTGTCATCAAATGCCGTAAGAATACCGCGGTCCTCCTTCACCTTGTTGACCGCCCTGTAGAGTCTTAACTCAACCTCATTGCCAATATTCCGCTTAAAATCCTTATCCTTCCTGAGCGGTCTTAAAAGTCCCGGTGAGCTAACCTCAAGAATGTACGCATCATCAATGAAATCTTCCTTATCAAGTAAATCGGAAAATGCCCTGCTCACAAGCTCGCAGTCATCCACCGTGATTCCGCCCTCCTTGTCAATATAAGCTCTAAGGTACCAGCTGCTGCCTTCCTTCACATACTCAACATCAACCAGTTCAAAATGATTAGCCTCTATTATAGGAGTAATCATTGCCTCGGCCCTCGCCTCATATTCCTCTCTTCTTGCCATAATGTCCTTTCCTGTTAAAACACATCCACCTGGGGCTTCCCATAAAATAGAAAACCCTAAAGTAAAACGAAAGAGTGGGTTCACACCCACTCTTGCCAGTCAACATGTATCATAAATCAGTTAATACTATATCACACTATTCTATAGAATGCAAGCACTTTTTTATCCTCTGTTCCACTGTGCCCACTTTTTCCTATATTCCTCGGCAGTCATGCCCTCATTTTCAATAAAAAGGTGTCTGAACAAATCCGTGTTCATTATACCTGATTCAACCACTATCTCCTTCACCGGCTTTACCGAAAATCTTAAAAGCTCCTTGGCACAGTTAAATCTTCTGTTGAGAATATAGTCGCACAGGTCAATTCCATACTTGTCCTTGAACTGCCTGTTTATGGTTATCTCATCCATGCCGTATTCACCGCACACGCTCTCAAGCAGATCCTCCTCCTTGAATCTGGCATTTACAGATTCGCGGATACTGTTGAGTATATCCGGATTGAGCTTCTTATTGTCCTCGTTGATAATCTCAACAAGCATGGTTGTGACAAGATTAGTGAGCAGATTATGGCTTACATACTCACTTGTAATGTCCTTCTCATCCTGATTTGACATAACCTCATCAATAATGTCACTGTATTTCTTTATATCTGCTGCCTTAAAGACAGGCGAACCTCCATTTTTTTCAAGGAATATTCCATAGTAATCCCTAAGCAGTGCTCCATCCATGTGAACCCACATAAGCTCCCACTGTGAATCCGCTCCGCTGCAATGCTCATAGCTTCTGCGGCAGTCAATAAAAGCACAGTCCCCGGTCTTTACACTGTAATCCTTCCCATCAAATGACACTCTACCGCTTCCTGACATAACAACCATAAAAAGATAGGATTCCAGGTTGCTTCTGCTGCTTACATGAGGCTTGATGCTTTTAAGCTTTCCTGTCTCCTGTACATATATAAGCTTCTTTCTTGCAAATTCACTTGGAGTGTGAAGGTATCTTTTTGAACTTGTCATCTCATTGGTATCAAATAATGCTTCCTCACTCAAGCTTTTCACCCCCTGTCCTCTCACGCCAGTAATCAAGTATTTCCTTTATGGTCTGATTCAATGGAATATCCGGCTTCCATCCCGTCTGTTCATTTATCTTGGTGATATCCGCCTCTATAACCGGGACGTCAACCGGTCTTATCTTATTCTGGTCAACCTTTACTTCTATATCAGCGCTCGACATTCCTATTATCATGTCAAGCATTGCTCTTATCTCTATCGCATTTCCACTGCCGACATTGTAAGTCTCACCTGCCCTGCCTTTTAGCGAAAGCAGTCCATAAGCTCTCGCAACATCCCTTACATCCGTAAAATCTCTCCGCGCCGCAAGATTTCCCACATACATAACCGGTTCCCTTAATCCGTTCTCAATCTCCGCAACCTGCTTGCAGAAATCCGACACCACAAATATCGGTGACTGTCCGGGACCGACATGATTGAATGCCCTCACAAGCATAATCTCCATATCATAAGCCTTAGAGTATATGGTTCCAATCATATTCTGGCACACCTTCGTGGCAGCATATATATTTCCCGGACGCAGCATGGTAGCCTCGCTTATCGGTGTCTCATCCTCCAGAATATGTCCGTATTCCTCGCCGGAGCCAATCAAAAGCACCCGCGGCTTATAGTACAGCTCCCTGACTGCATCCATCAGATTCACACTTCCCTTGATATTCACATCTATAGTGAGCGCAGGCTCCTTCCACGCCACACTCACCGAGCTCTGTGCAGCCAGATGATATATATAGTCCGGTCTGACCGCGAACAGCAGCTCAACTATGTCATTCTTATTCAGAATATCAAGTTCATAAATCCTCTCCCCAAGAAACAGCAATTCATCCTGTGTCTGTGTACCGGGAAGCTTGGTTGCATATACTTCCATGCCAAATTCATTTTGCAGGCAGCCAGCCAGATAACTCCCGACAAAACCACCCGCACCTATAATCAATGCCTTTTTCATATCAATTCCGCTTCCTTATTGAATTACTCAAAATGCTTGTGCGTGTACAGATGCTCCTGACAGAATTCATAGTTACCATTACACTTAGAGCAGTAACGGAAAACAAGATTATCCCCATCCTTCTCAGTTCTTCCGCAGATAGCACACTTATGCTTAGTTCCGTTAGGAGCTGCCGCTGCCTTGACGTTTTTCTTGTAGACATACCTGCGGTGCATTTCCTTAGGGGCGAATCTTTTCATATTTCTTGTTCCGAAATAGAACAGGATAAAATTAAGCACGGATACAATGATGCTCACTCTCGTAGCCCATATAAGCTGTGACGCATACTGGACTCCGGCCGCACCATAGGCAGCGGAGTAAAGGCTCTTGTATTTTCCGACAGCAATAAATTCATAACCCATATAAATCACATCTATAATCGCAAGCCACTTAATCTTAATAGGAATAACCATCATAAAGTACACCTGGACATCAGGAAAGCATACTGCAAATGCAAGAAATGATGCCATATTGATATAGTACGTGCTCGGGCTCATGCTGATTCCTGTAATCCAGTAGACTATCATTGTACTGATTGTCATAAAAAATATACCGGAAAAGACATAGCAGTTATAGCGGAAGCTTCCCCAATATTTCTCAAGCGAAGAACCTATAAAATACTGGAACATAAACATAAACAATATAAAGAAGGAAAAGCTCTCGGGAACCGTACATACCCACGTTATAAGTCTCCACACCTGCCCCTTCATAACAAGTGCGGGATTAAGCTCCAGATAGCTGTATGCAGCCGGAGCCGTAAGCAAAAGCACATAGCCGATTCCATAAGCTGCCAGCACATAAATAATAAGATTCTTTATCGCATATCTTCCATATTTCTTTTCAAGTTTTGCTAAAAAATTATTCACTCTTTCTCTTTCCTTTTCTCAATAATTATTTTTCCCTCATATTCAAACAGGCATCCCTACAATCCCGAAACATAAGCCTGACAGCCATCAGCTTCTAAAACAAATCCTTCTTCCAGAAGATAATCGACACAATAAATGACAGGATTATGGAAAATCCTATGACTATCAGGAAGCCAAACGGGCTGTCTGCAAACGGCATTCCTGATGTAGACACATTCATTCCGTAAAAGCTCGCCACCATAGTCGGGATAGAAAGTACTATCGTAACTGTGGCAAGAAACTTCATCGACTGATTCAGGTTATTGGAAATAATTGAAGCAAAAGCATCCATGCTTCCGCTTAAAATGCCGCTGTATATACTGGCCATCTCAATCGCCTGCTTGTTCTCGACAATGACATCCTCAAGCAGATCCTCATCCTCAGGATATTTCTTAATCTTATCTATCCGGAAAAGCTTCTCAAGCACAAGCTCATTGCCCTTGAGGGACGTTGTGAAATACACGAGTGACTTTTCCAGTTCCTGAAGCTCTAACAGCTCCTTATTCTTCTGGTCTTCACGAAGCTTCTTCTCAAGCAGTTCGCTTCTTTTATCTATATTTCTGAGATAATTGAGGAAAAGCGTTGCATTTCTGTACAGAATCTGAAGGATGAATCTTGTCTTCTTGTAGGTATAGAATTCCCTCACCCTTCCATCCATAAAGTTGTTAAGAACAGGGGTATCTTCAAGGCAGATAGTTATTATCTGGCTGTCAGTTACAGCAATACCAAGAGGTATTGTTCCGTACCAGTCCTTGCCGTTTCTCTCTTCAATGACAGGAATATCAACAACTATAAGTGTATAATCATCCTCGACCTGTATACGTGAGCGCTCCTCGTCATCGAGTGCCGCCCTAAGGTCTTCAAGCTGGATGCTGCACTCTGACGCAACAGTCTGCAGTTCATCAGCACTCGGTGCCGTCATGGCAATCCAGCATCCCGGCTCTATCTCATTTCTTCGCACCGTTCCGTGATGCTCCGAACTTAAAAATATCTTATACATACGGACTACCTCTATTCCCAATAGCCTGATATCTATTGTTTTGGACATATTTTTATAAACAAATCAATTTTTAGTATAATTTTTTTTTAATATTTTGTCAATGACGGTTGCTATTGATATTTAAAAAAAATTATAATATAATGTAACATACTTGGGTTTTGTAACCTTTCTTATTATTTATAGATAAAGGAGATGTATTCTCATGATGACATCCGAATACAGACTTGGAATTGACATTGGTTCCACTACAGTCAAAATAGCAATTATTGATAAAGCTAACAATATATTGTTTTCAGATTACGAAAGACATTTCGCCAATATCCAGGAGACTCTTGCAGGTCTTCTTGTCAAGGCTAAGGATAAGCTTGGCGCAATAAGCGTACACCCTGTCATAACCGGTTCCGGTGGTCTTACACTTGCAAGCCACCTTGAGGTTCCGTTTACCCAGGAGGTCGTAGCCGTATCAACAGCGCTAAGCGACTACGCTCCTCAGACAGATGTTGCCATAGAGCTTGGCGGCGAGGATGCCAAGATAATCTATTTTACCAACGGTATCGACCAGCGTATGAACGGTATCTGTGCCGGTGGTACAGGCTCATTCATCGACCAGATGGCTACCCTTTTGCAGACCGATGCAACCGGTCTTAATGAGTATGCCAAAAATTATCAGGCAATATACCCTATAGCTGCCCGATGCGGAGTATTTGCAAAGTCCGATATACAGCCTCTTATCAATGAGGGAGCAACCAAGGAGGACTTATCCGCTTCCATTTTTCAGGCAGTTGTAAACCAGACCATAAGCGGACTTGCCTGCGGTAAGCCTATCCGCGGAAATGTTGCCTTCTTAGGCGGACCTCTTCACTTCCTGTCCGAGCTTAAGAATGCTTTTATCCGCACGCTTAATCTTGGTCCTGAGAACATCATTGCACCTGAGCACTCACATCTTTTTGCGGCTGTAGGTTCGGCAATGACCGCCAAAGCTGAGATTGCCATTGATATTGACGCTCTCATCACCAAGCTTCACAATAAGATTAAGATGGACTTTGAGGTAGAGCGTATGGAGCCTCTGTTCGCCACGCAGGATGCCTACAAGGAATTCCGCGCACGCCATGACAGCCACCGCGTTATCAAGGGCAGTCTTGAGAGCTACTCCGGCAACTGCTATCTCGGAATAGATGCAGGCTCCACCACCACAAAGATTGCTCTCGTAAGTGAGGACGGAGACCTTTTGTACTCATTCTACAGCAACAACAACGGCAGCCCGCTGGCGACGGCGATCCGCGCGAT
>ERZ860508.940-NODE-940-length-19211-cov-5.142357_pt1 | contig 19211 bp, 14 predicted proteins | sample MGYA00509976_ERZ860508 | MGnify/ENA primary metagenome ERZ860508 (study PRJEB30046, sample SAMN00715242) | human gut metagenome | study: EMG produced TPA metagenomics assembly of the A metagenome-wide association study of gut microbiota in type 2...
ACGATATATCGAAAGAGCTGCTTTCCAAAATCATGAGGGCTGCCAGCGATGCTTAAGGCTGCTGAATGCTTTAGTAACCGCCTCATAGTGGGTACTCCCCAACCATTAAGTATATGGGAATATGACAACTCTGGCAGGTTACAGAAAAGGTTTAATATGTTAATATTGTTTTAAAGGGTTTTATTTGGAGGTAATGGTAAAGTGAAAGCAGAGGAGAAAAAGTCAAAGTCCTGGTATCAAAAAAATAAAGAAGAAATAATTGATACAATAACTATTAAAAGACAAATGGAATATAATGGAAAATTGAAAGGAGAAATAAATGACAGAATAGAAAGAGAATATAAGACAATAAAAATCCCATTAATTATGGGATTTTTATATGTATCATTAGGTATAATTTTGTTATATTGCATACATAATAAAAATTTATTAGTTTCTTTTCCTGAAATGCCTATAGTTGGCTTGGAATTGATTGTACTGGGAATATATGCCTTACTATATTCCTTTATTTTTTATTGTGTATGTGGGCATAATAGTGACAAAAAAATTATTAAAATAATTGAAGAAATTTTAATTGTTTTAATGTATCCTTATCATTTTTGTATTAAGGTTATAAAAGCATTTATAAAGGATAAAAGGCAAGAACACGTAATATATCTATTTCCCTATTATTTGATTAGTTTGGTTTTAGCCCTATTTTCCGCTTTTTTAATAATGTATATTATCTCTCAAATTGGTGTGAATACTGTGTATGAACAAGTTATTATTTTTTTATTGTATGCTGGTTCATATTTGTATTTTTCGCGTTTGGAAATTTAAATATATTTATTTTAGTTAAGTGGGCAATTAGAAGAGAACAAAAAGAGCAAATAAAAGGTATTTCGAAAGTAAATTGGCGTGGAACAATGAAAGATGAAGCTCATAGACAGGCTCGAAAAAATAAATTTAATTGCGAATGGAATATTATAAAAAAAGAGTTGGAGTATACAAGAATTTATGTTTATATAATTTTGACAATATTGGTTTTGTGGATACCAAAGAGAAGTGGTTCGTTAACAGAGATGTTTGTAAATCAATTTTTAGGGATTACAACAATAGCAGCATTGGCTAGGGAAGCAAAGGCTAAAAGAAAAGATGATGATTTATAAAATGTGATTTAATACCAGTGAATAAAGGGTGTAAAAATACGAATGTTTGTAACGGTGCTTCCATGCAGTCCTTATGTATACGCAGAACTTTGTCCAAACATCATGAAGTCCGATACCTTTATCAACTGCTATGTACATGCCTATACCTGTTTTGGTGGCTCCACCTGTTTATTAATCACGGATAATCTCAAAGCCGGGCAAAGTTTCAAAACGATTATCTCATAATTGATGGAATCAATAAATACTTAGTTCCATTTGCTCTAAATGAAGAACAGGTAGATATTCGCTTAACCAGTGCTACAATGGAGGTCTTTTATCATGGTGGGCGTGTCGCTTCTCATGTGAGGAAGACGGTTTCCTAAAGAGATCCCATTTGTATGAGGGAACATATGCCGCTCAATTCATTTATTCCGAAAAGAATCGGAGCAGGGATGCAAGTATTGTGTCGGATTAATGAAGGCTGCTGAAAAGTAAGGAGACCTCCGAGTTGAAAAATCTTCCGACCGTTACAGTGTAGCCGTTATTAGGGAGTATCATATAAAATTATAAATAAAGCGTAATGGGAGGAAGAAAATAAAATTATTTTGACATAATTTGAAAATATGACAACTCTGGCAGGTTACGAAAGTTTAAATATGTGTTATTGTTAAATATATAAAACTTGTGAGATTAAGGAGCCAGTAAAATCAATAGATTTAGGCTTGACAGAATAGGAAGGAGTACTAATTGAAAGAATGTTTTGTGGTATCAGGTATAGGCTCGGAAGGGACTGATGTTCGAAAGAGAGCAGATCAAGTATTTAAATATATAATATCACCTGTATGTGAAGAATGTGGATTTAATGTGGTACGCGTGGATAAAGTAAATCAGGCAGATTCTATTACACAGACAATTATAGAATATCTAATCAATTCGGAGTTGGTCATTGCTGACATTACTGGGCATAATCCTAATGCTTTTTATGAAATGGGATACAGGGCATCATTACATAAGCCAATGATTCACTTAAAACAAAAAGGAGAAAATATTCCATTTGACATATCAGGAATAAGGGCATTTGAATATGATCTGGCAGATCTGGATTCGGTTTCAGAGGCTAAAGATAGATTGAAAAAAACTATTGAAACAATGTCTTTTGAAGAGGTTGTGGATAACAATAATATAACAGTAGAAAGTAATAACGATGAAAAATTTGATATATCACAGTTACTTTCAGTGCTCTATACAATTCAGGATGAAATATCAAATTTAAAACAGGAGATTCATGATAAGGATATGGAAACAGTACAAGCAATTGTAAAGGCTTCTATACCGACAACACCAATGGAAGATCCCAATATGACATTGATGAAAACAATAATTCCGGAAATGATAAAAAATCCAGATTCAATTAAAGCAATAATGGAACTTAGCAAGGCGTCGGAAAAAAATAAGAAATAACCTTGTTGATAAAGAGACAATATATTTTATATACTTCATATTTCTACCTGTCATGTATCAAATTTACAGTAGATTAAAAACTTTTAAGGGGAGGTAATTATGCACTGGTGCTGCGAGCAATGTTTTCAACAGGATGACATTAAAAACTATATTAAAAAAGATCAAAAAATAGGAGATTGTTGTTATTGTGGTAAAAAAAATGTTGCAATAAAAGAAACTAAAGAGGTTGGAGAGTTTATAAGAGACGCTTTGGATAAAGCGTATGAAATGTTAGGGGAGGATACTGGGTCGATGTACGATCCAGAAGATGATGAGTATGTTGGCCCTGATGGGGAAAAAACAGGTATTTCTGTTAGAGAAATATTATTTTATGAAGAAGAAATTTTTAATTATAATTCAGGAACTGAACAACTATTTTCTGATTTATTTCATGATTCAGAAATTAGCTATGAAGATATAAAGAATGGTGAATTTGATAAATATGAAGATATTGAATCAGATTTATTTGTTGTGAAAAATGCGTTATATGGCAGTGAAAGTATTGCTGAATATTGCGAATGGGAAAAGTTTAAGCATTTAGTAAAATATTATAATCGTTTTTTTGATATTAATCCTAAAGGCGAAAAAAGAGATAAATTATTAGCAGCATTAAATCCATACTTTAAAAAAATGGTTGAGGTATTGCCACAAGGCGCCAAACTTTATCGAGTAAGAAAGATGGATATACAGAGCGCGGAACATTTAAATTCTTTAGATATTTATAAAGAACTGTCGCCGGCACCACCGAAATATGCAGTCAATAATCGTATGAGTCCGGCAGGAATCTCTTACTTGTATGTTGCAACGCAACCACAAACAGCATACCTGGAATGTAGATTGCATGATGGAGATTGTGCAGTTCAGTCCAAATTTATTACAAAAAAGAATCTACATGTATTGGATTTATCTTCAAAAGTAGATTTTATTATAAATAATAGCATTTTTTCTGCTACGTATAATCCGGATAATATGTGGATTAACGAGTTTTTAAATCATTTTGAGGATGAGATAAGCAGACCGGTAAATCCCGATCAAGATAGGTCTTATGAATATATTGCAACACAGATGGTAGCGGAGTATATCCGATTGTTGGGGTATGATGGGATAAAATATAGAAGCAGTGTTAGTCCGGAAGGTTTTAATTATGTGTTCTTTTGTGGACCGAATAAACAAATTAGTGGAAATATATATGATTATTATGATGGAACAATAGGGCATGAAGAACTTAGATATTTTACAGATTGGTTTTACATTAAAGATGTTAAGGCAGTAAAGATAAGAGAAAAAGTGGTGTCATTCGTAAGCAGTGAAGATAGGTTTTTTGCACATGACATTAGAAGAAGTGATATTAGTGCAAGAGATGTATGTGAAGGACATGGAGGGATATTTACATACAGTTCATTTATTGACATTAAACAGTTTATAGAAGATATTCCTCAATGTTTGTTAAAAGATGGATATGGAGCAGATATATCAGAAGATATAATTAAGCATTTAGTTGACAGTATCCAAAAAGACGAAGGAGAAACTCATATTTTTTCATGTATGGTGGGATTTGGCTGGTTGAACATAAATATAGATAGCAAAGAGTATATTTATTACAATGGGAAAAAAATTGAAGATTATATAACAATATGAACCTTTGCAATGCAAAATGCATATCAAATGTGTTGCATTGCAGAAAACCATGAAACTATGCTCTTTTAATGAACAGGGAGTCAGTTAAACTAAATACTAATTAAAAATTGAGAGGAAGATGAATATAAGTATGAGTAAATTGGATTGGATTATAAGTTGGGGCTTATGGCCATGTTATTTTTCTATTATACTTTTAATAACAGCATTTATATTTAAGGGAACAAATAGTGATAAAAATCAGAAGATTATTTTAAGTAAAGAAAATAACAGACATAGAAATCATATAGAAAATATTGATAAGTTATTTGTTTCAATTTCAAGGTTTTTATATGCAATAAGTTTAATTATACTATCAAGTCCATTAATGGTAATATTTAATGAAAAATATTTATATTATATTAATAATATGATTGGGAAAATTGAAGTCTGGAGCAATTTATCTATAGGTTTGACATCATTTGTAATTACATTGTCGGTATTTATTGTCGTATTTGATAAAAGTTATTATCTTGTATTTTCTATAAGAGATGTGCTAAAAAAGTATAAATTTTATTATATATTAAAAGTAGAAATATTAGCATGTATACTTACATGTATCTTAACATGTAGTCTATTAGATGGAAAAATTGAATCCGTATTTGATGAAGTTAGATTTATAGCTTTGGAATATGCATTTTTTATTTCTTTAGTACTTTCAACATATTTACTTATTGTTCTCATCAACATAGTATTTTCTGATACAAAAAAAGAATTAAAATTACTTAAACATTTATATGAACGCTTGTGGGTATCAAAGATAGATATTGATTTCCAAAAGGAAACTATAAAAAAATGGAAACAGGAAAACACAGAAATAAATGTAAATTATTTAGTTGATGAATATAAGAAAAGATTTGAAAACATAGATATAAATGAAATAAAACAAATAGAATATGTTTATGTAAAGAAAAATTACAAGGAAATGTACATAAAAGATGCAAGCAAAAGATTAGAAAAAACAATGATTTTGCTATTTATTATAAATATTTTTATTTTGGCAATAATTAAACCTCCTATAGCTATTATAGGAATTAATTTTATTTCTACATTTGTTATAGTTATTCTTTGCAAAACACCATGTAAATTGTTGGATTCGGTTATATTTTTATTGTATTGTGGCAATCAGGGTTACGATATAGTAAAAAAAGATAATACACATAGGCCATTAATTGTAGCTGTACCTTTAAGAATACTTGGCAAATATGATAAATATTTAAATATATTAAATAGCTTAATAGCTTTTTTCTACATTTGGATTTATGATATGAAATTACAAAATAATAACAAAGAAGAATTAGTAAATCAATTTACAAATATGATAAAATATTTTAGATGTTCCGAAACAAAGAGTATATTTTGGGCTCTTCCTGTATTTGTAATTGGATATTTATGTTTTGATAACGAAATTTATATTAAAGAATTAAATGAATATTATATTGAGCTTATTCATACACAAGAAGATAATTATGTATTTCAAAAAATATTATATAGTCAAATACATTATATTTATTCAAAATGCAAATATGATAAACTTGAATTGAATAAAAAAATTGTCAAATATTTTGATTGGATACAAATAAAAAATTAAACCAACATAGATTTATTTGATTTATAAAATAGAATATATCTGAAAATCTGTTCAAAATTATGAATTACAGAAATTTAAGTGAATTTTGCTATTGGGTAATACGAAATTTGTTTGATACCTTCTTAGAATGGATGAAAGATAAATATTGTCATAACAGCAAGCATGAAATTTAGAAAATTTAAGGAGAAAATATATTATGGGAATAAATAACATTGTTTTAGTGGTGACATGTTGTTTTTCAGGTATATCAATAGTTGTATCAATTTTGGATTTAGTACTTACAAAAAAAATTTCAAAAAATAATGGATATATAAACACAATTACTGCGTCAAGATCAAGATGGGCAGATAGTATTCAAAATAATGGGGCTTCATATTTGGCATTAGTTGATACAATTTTTTTTGAAAAAAACATATTAAAAAAATATAAAAAATTATTGAAATACCAATATGCTATTGCAATTTCATTATATAATTATGAGGATGACAATAGGGTTAAAAATGATATGCAGACTATTCAGTACATTGTATCTAAATATATAGGCTTAAAAAATCAGAAATTTCTTGATAAGGATATAAAGACGATTGAAACACTTAAAAATGACATTTTTGTTATATTAAATAAAAAGCATGAATGGGAATGGAAAAAACAGAAAAAAGAAGTTTCATAGAAATCTCCATGAAGAATTCCTGGGGTGGGGGCTCCATCGCCTGTCTGAGGTATGGAAATCATCGTTCTGTTTTATTGGAAATCACAATTCCGCCAAAAAGGAAATCACTTTGTGTTCAAAACCTTATAATGAATATATGCACCCAATGGTATAAATTCATTACAAGGGGATGAGTAGCAATTGTTTGTGCCTTAAATAAAAATAATTTTTTGAAGGAAGTGTTTAAGAGAAATAATGGAAAATATTTTATTAGTTGGGAATGGATTTGATATTGCACATGAATTGCCTACATCATATTTAACTTACGCCGAATATGTGGACACATTTGAACGCTTATTTCATAATCCTATAATAATGGAATCATCAGGATTAAATATTACGGCAAAACCAAAATATAATTATTTAGATACATTTATGTTTGCTTTAGAAGATCAGAGAGATGAATTTGCAAAGCTTCTGGATGATAATATATGGAACATTTTTTTTAGAGAAAAATACGGGAGGTTAAAAATAGGAGACTACTGGTATGATTTAGAAAATCTAATAAAGCTGGAAGTTAATGATAGAAGTAGTAAAATTTTAGAAGACTATGATAGAGCTATTTATGATTTTAACAGATTCAGACGTGCATTTGAAATATATATTTATTATTTTACAGAGCTGGCGATGGGGAATATATACAAATATGTAAAAAAGCTTGATGTATATAGGCATATGAAAGATATAACTCCACAATATATTATTAACTATAATTATTCTAACACATTTTCTAGATTTTATGATTCCATGATAGAAGTAGATTATTTGCATGGTCATGCAGAAGCACGATGGGGTACGGACACCTGTAACATCGTTTTTGGTATAAATGAAATTAGTATTGACGAGAGAAAAGAAACATGTAAAGAATTTACTAAGAAGTGGCAAATGAATGAAGCGGGGATAAAACCTAAATATAAGGAATGGTTATGCAATGGAAAATATAACCTGCATGTGTATGGTCACTCTTTGGATGAAACAGATAAAGAATCTTTGAGGGAGATATTATTGTCAGAAGCGATTAACCAAATATATATATATATGGGTATTGGATGAAAAGGATGGATTAAGAAAGCTAAATAACATAAGCAGTATAATAGGTGAAAAAGCCGAAGTTGTTAAAGAAAAAATAATTTTTAATAAAATATGAATGTAATTAATATTTTAGGATAGTAGATTGTGGATGATATGTAGAAATATAACGTAGAAGCTAGTTTTTGTATATATTATAAAGTGGTGATTATAGGTAAAACTATTGAAAATAAAGTAAGCGTCTATGAGGCGTTTACGTTTAAACCCGAAAATTTATGCATTAAAAATAAAAAAGAACATATAATATACTTGAAAATATTACTTATAGGTAATATAATCATGCTAATGAGGAGGAATCATGTGGAACTAGAGAAATTGGAAATAGAGGGGTTGAATGATGTTTATGCTCTTTCGGTTGTAAAAAAGGAATTTAAAAAGGCTGTTGACGAACCATGGCGAGATGAAAAGCCGTGGAAAAGATACCAGAAAACACTTCTTCAAGATCTGGCGATTTTGGATGCACAAAAGGAAAAGCAATTGTCTTTGAACAATTTGAGCTTCTATCGGGAATGGAAAATTTGTATAGTATACGTCATCCAAAGACACAAAAAAACGTGCGTGTTTTGTATACTTTTACAGAGCGTTTAGAAGTCGTATTGTTGGTTGCTTTTTTGGAAAAGAGTACATCGGACTATCAAAATGCTATGAGAACTGCTTCTAGCAGGTTGAAGTGGCTTAAAAGCTGATAATACGGAGGTAGTTAAATGGGAATTAATGAGAAAATTGCAAACGCAAAAAAAACACAGTGGGTTGCAGACGGAATGTCAAAATCTGATATCAAGACAACTGTAGAATTAGCAAAAATTTCTGCAAAAATAGAAATGTGTAGACTGGATATGGGAATGACACAAAAGGAGTTTGCTGCTTATATGGGAGTATCACAGGGAATGGTATCTAAGTGGGAGAGCAGAGAATATAATTTTACAGTAAAAACACTTAATGAAATTTGTGACAAATTGAAATTATATATGACTGTAGAAATATCCACAGATTATGAGAAAAAATATATAGACGTTAAGTGGGATAAAGATAATATGGATAAAATAAAATTTGGAACAAAAAATAATAGTTGGATTAAAAAATATGATTATGAGGGGGCAATAGCCTGATGGAATTAAACTGTATTGTAGATGGAATACGTCTGGTCGGTACTGCAATAAAAAAATTGAATATAGAAAATAATATTGCTGATATTGGGTATAATGGAAAAAATAATTTTGGTTTTAATATAAATGAACCGGAATTTAAAACAGGATCTGATTACGTGATGGCTAATATGCTCATAGATTTTGAAATCGAGATAAGTTATGGTGAGCAGTCATGTAAGATACAGATGACAATGGAGGGAGCATTTGTATCGAATGGGACAATTGATGTGGATTCATTTAAGAACATGGTAATAATAAATGGTGCTGCGGCACTTATTGGGATTGCGCGTGGTAAAATTGAAGCTATTTCTGGAAATATATTTAATAATGGTAAAATTACAATTCCGTTTGTTAATGTGATTGATTATTATAAAAGTATGTCGAATGAATAGTATGTGTTGAGGCTTACCTTATACTTTTTATTGTATAATATTTTTGTCATACAGGCTCACTTTCCTTTGTAATGTTTTCGCAAATCCATTATACATCAGAAAGTCCTGTACGATATCTTTTTTATGAAAAAGTTGTAAAGTGGTGTATTGGTATTATGAGGCTAAATTAATGATATGTCACGGCGTGGGGATATTTTGCGCTTACTGCCGTAATTCGTGAAGGAGCTGTTGGCAGACATACAGGTGCTTGCACGGATTGTAAAACACACAGTTGTTGAAGTGGAGAATCTGAGCATAGAGCAGATAATGGCCTGCATTGACCATGACAGTATCTGTATTGGTATGGTTCCCGTGGAGCCGGGTCTGACCAATATGGGCAGGGTCGATAGTGTACAGACAGAGGACGCAGTACCGAATGAGGGTTATGTGACATACGATATCCGCTTTATGCTCATAGTCATGGAACTTGAATTAGAAATAATTATCAATGTTGAGGCACAGCGGAGCATGGCATATAGCACCCTTGGATATCATTTGGAGAATCGTATGGTATTCTATCTGTCAAGGCTTATATCCTCACAAAAGGGTATAAACTTCGTAAATAGTGAGTACGATAAGATTAAGAAGGTCTATAGTATATGGATATGTATGGATGCGGATGATGCTGCGGATTCAATCAGCCGGATTTCTCTTAAGCAGGATACATTATTTGGAATGCCTTACGACTTTCCGAAGCTTGATAAGATGTGCGGTATGGTCATACGCATAAGGAACAGCTGTAATGTCACTGAGTCGAGGAACAGGCTTATTGCAATGCTTGAGGACGTATTATCGCGCGAAGACTCCGATGTGAAGAAGCGGAAGCTTGAAGAGAAGTATGCTATGAAGATGACGCTGGAGCTGGAAGGGAGGATAAACAGAATGTGTAATCTGAGTGACGTGGTTGTAGAACGCGGAATTGAATTAGGAATACAACAGGGAATGCAGCAGGGAATGCAGAGGGGGATTAAAGGTCTTGTTGATATATTGAGTGATATGGGGACTCCTAAAGAGGTTATTGTACAGAAAATTATGGAGAAATTCTCAATGACTGAAGAGAAGGCCAGGGAGTTTGTGGAGTAGGTAGAGGCTGTTATAATACAATTGCTAGGCAGTGCCATCCTTTCTCATGAAGGGGTGGCTTATTTTATAGAGATGTTCTTTGTTACCATTTTCATATATCAGCATTGTTCCTTCAATAAGATTAACATTATTTTTTTCTGGATTGCAGTGTTCGCTAATTCTTATTCTGGAGGAAAATGAAAGTCCAATTACAGTATCATGGAGGGACTTCATTGGCGATAAGTGACGTTGGAACACTGAGTATTGATGGTAGAAAGAAGGCTTTCAACGGAATGGAGAGAAATTGTTTTAGGGAAAATAATAGGTTTGCGGAAGGTGTTAATGATCTTTTCATCCAGACATTTTTGGGGTCTGTATAAATCTAAATATTCAGTTATAAGTGTTGTAATGTTATCCACTTTTTAAATCTTTTTGACTTGTTTAAGATACGAATAAGTTCATATTATCCATCAGTTATATGATTGCAGTTTTAAATTTTTGAAGCAATGTATTAGGCTATAGTATCAAAACTATGTAAGTACAAAGTACTAGGCTATCAGTTAAAAAAGAATCCTTTTCCGGCTTTGTAAATACCAATGGATCAATTTACGCTGCATGGTCATTGAGTATATGCTTTCCGGTATATTAGTGCATGCTTTTTGTAACATAGTGTATGAACATAGATAAAAGTGTATATTATGTTACAATATCGTACACATAGCCGTCATTGGAATAATATAAAATAAGCTTAATAAAGTTACTGCAGCGACCGATATAATATATATAACTTTAATTCGGAGGACGCTTAATGAGAAAGTTTTTGCCTTTAGCAGTAATGACAGGAATAATGTTGAATCCATTTACAGTAGCGTATATTAAGAATGATTTATATGCTTCTTTCAATGTAAATGAATATGAGCTAACATCAGAAAATGATGATGCAAGTAATAATAGTACACATACATATGGATATGTGGCTAATGAATGGGATAATAATGCGCCGGTTTATGAAAGTGATTTTTCACTATATAACGAGATCCCATATAGATTTCCCGATGACATGTCTGTTTTTAAAAATACATATCCGGTTACACGGAACCAGAATCCTTATGGTTCATGTTGGGCGTTTGCATCGTTGGGACTTGCTGAATTTGATTTGATTAATGACGGAACTGCTGATAGCAGTATTGATTTGAGCGAACTGCAGCTTATATATTTTTTGTTTAATTCAGTTACCGACCCATTAGGCGGTACGGAGGGAGATTTTGCATACTACTATAATGCTAATGCCTCAACATCGTATCTGGACTATGGTGGAAATTATGAAATGGCATCAAGGAGATTGTCGCAATGGATAGGTGGAATTCCGGAAGCGGAGGTTCCATATTCGAACGCTTCCATGGTTCTTTCTAATGGACTGGATAGTAAATATGCATACAATTATAATGTTGCGCATTTGCGCAATGTGTATAGGATTTCACTGAGGCACAACGCTGATGATGTAAAACAGCAGATTATGGAACATGGAGCTGTTGGTGTTATGTACTATCACGATGATTTTAATCTTTCTTCAGCTTCTGATGGTACAGTGTATAATTATTATGATACAGCAGCTTCAGGTGGTGGACATGCTGTGATGATAGTTGGATGGGATGATACATACTCGAGGAATAATTTTGCGTGGGCTCAGCCGGCTAATGATGGGGCATGGCTTATTCGTAATAGCTGGGGAAATTATATTGATTACTTCTGGATGTCATATGAGACAGCGTCATTGCAAGATACAGCGTGGGTATTTGATTTTGAGGCAAGTGATGAGTATGACAACAACTATCAGCTAGATGGCGGACTTGAGACATATTCCGTGAGCTATACAACAATGGCTAATGTTTTTACCGCTAAAAATGACAATGAAGTTAAGTCAGAGACATTAAAGGCAGTATCGTTGTCGACATCAATGTCAACCAATGTCAATTACACTATAGAAGTTTATACTGATTTGACAGATGAAAAAAATCCATTAAGTGGAACCAAACAGGAGAGTGCCACAACACAGGGGACAACTGCCTATGCTGGCAGGTATACTATTGAGTTAAATAATGAGGTAAAAATTGTTCCGGGAAGTAGATTTGCCATTGTTGTGAGCGTTGATAAGCCGGCTCTTGACTGTGAGCAGGCTACATGCATAGCGAATGGTGAGAATTTTTCTAATATGATTTGGGAGCGCAGGGTCAGCCTTAATAATGGAAAAACATTTTATAAATACGGAGATAAGTTTTATGCGTACCCTTCTAACTTACGTGTAAAAGCATTTACAACGGATGACGAGAATACATCGAACATACCGGATGTGCCGGAAACTCCGAGTGAGCCGGATGTCCCGGATGTGCCGGAAACCCCGAGTGAGCCGGATGTCCCGGATGTGCCGGAAACCCCGAGCGAGCCGGATAACCCGGATGTTCCAAGTGAGCCAGATATACCGGATGCACCGGAAACGCCGAGTGAGCCGGATAACCCGGATGTGCCGGATACTCCGGACGTTCCTGCAACCCCGGATATACAGGAATTACCATCATATACTATAGGAGAGCTTGACTATTCGCCAGTATTTAATGCAAATTACTATTATCTACATAATGCTGACTTAGCGAATGCGTTTGGAAAAGATGCACAGGCATTGTTTAATCATTTTATTAGTTATGGTATTTATGAGGGAAGACAGGCATGCGAGTCTTTTAATCCTTTGAATTATAGAAATAATTATCGGGATTTAGATACCGCATTTGGAGAAGATTTGTCTGCATACTATGCTCATTACATAAAATACGGCAAAGCAGAGGGAAGAAGCGGTGTTAATATTAATACACCTGATACCGTTCCAGATTATACGCCGGATGTTAAACCGAATTATGATTATGTAATTGATGGAATTGATTATTCGGTTGTGTTTGACGCAGATTACTATTATAGCACACATCGAGATGTCGCCAATGCATTTGGGAAAGACAATAAAGCTTTGTTCAATCATTTTATGACATATGGCATATACGAGGGAAGACAGGCAAATATAGAGTTCAATGTTGAAGCATATAAGGAAAGATATAGAGATCTTTCTGAAACATTTGGTTCTGATATCAGAACTTATTATATTCACTATATTCTATATGGTAAGGCTGAAGGAAGAAGTGCAGTGGGAGGTAGTGGATATATATATGATGGTATAGACTATTCGGCTGTATTTGATTCAGGATATTATCATGACCATTATGGTGATTTGGCTAATGCCTTCGGTTCCGACAGCGTAGCTCTGTTTGAACATTTTGTAAAATATGGTATGGATGAGGGAAGACAGGCAAGCACTGGTTTTAATGTATATACATATATGAACAGGTATCGTGATTTGAATGCTGCATACGGAAGTGATTTGAAAATGTACTATCAGCATTATATAAAGTATGGAATCTCAGAAGGAAGAAGCGCACAGTAGAGAAGATAAGTTTTTGTATATTGATTATGCCATCCATATCGGATGGCATAATCAATATATATGGAAGAAATGGAGAATATAGATGAACAGAGTATTGGAAAACAATAATTTAAAGGTAACAATAAGCGACGCAGGTGCCGAGCTTATCAGTGTATGGGATAAGAGCCGTAATGCCGAGCGTATATGGAGAGGTGATTCGGCGGTATGGGGAAGACATGCACCGATTCTTTTTCCGTTTGTCGGAAAGGTTGCCGGCGGAAAGTACAGCTACAGGGGAAGAGAGTATAAGATGACATCGCATGGCTTTGCGCGCGACAGGCAGTTTGAGCTTGTCAGTGAGGATGGAGGGTCTGTGACACATGTGCTTAGGTGGAATGAGGAGAGCCTTACGGTGTATCCTTTTAAATTTGCACTGTATGTGAAACACAGCCTTGAAAATGCGGATTCGCGTTCGGTGAAGGTGGAATGGATGGTTGTCAATGAAGCTGTTGAGGGCGGAGAGGATATGCTGTACGGAATTGGCGGGCATCCTGCGTTTACATTTCCGAGGGGGGTGAAGCCAGTTGACTGTTCGCTGAGAATATACGGTGGAACGGCGGCTGTTAATGGGAATAATATAAGTGATAACGTGGCTATCTGCAGGGCATTGAGATATCGCCTTCTGGATACGGCGGGCTGTATTGATATGTCACAGGAGTATGTGCTTGATATGCCGGAGAGCTGTGCGAGGATAACGGAGAATATGTTTGATAAGGATGCGCTTATTGTTCTGGATAATCAGGTGAACCACATTGAGTTTCTTGATGCGGCGGGAAAGGCTTATGTGACCATGGATTGTCAGGGCTTTCCTTATTTTGGAATATGGTCGAAGAAGGTTGATGAATTTATCTGTCTTGAGCCATGGTATAGCGTTGCCGATGTCGCAGGCTGTGACGGAAATATTGAAAATAAGGCAGGAATGCAGAGGCTTGCAGCCGGGGACAGCAGGGAGTATGCGTATACGATTACCTTCTAAAAATATACAGCTTCTGAGTGTTGCGTGAAGATGACGAACCCGGATATTATATATTTTAGTACAAAATTATTCTGTAAAAAGCGGAATTTTTTGTTATTTAGCTCCGGATGCAAAATGTGCCGGTTTAATCTATGAATGTACTGGGCATGCTTTACAGCTGGGATTATAATTACACAGAAAAATAAAGGACAAATATATAAGGAGTTTTATGAATAAAATACATAATAAAATAATAAAAATAGTAATGAGTTTTGCGCTCACGCTTGGTGTGATTTTAGGCGTGGCGGGAAGCTTTTATGAGAAAACATCTGCAGACTCGGATGACAGTAATTTTACAAACCTGATTATTTTTATGAGATTTGCGGATGAGGATGAGTTTATTGATGATGTATATGAGAATACGCCGGTAAGAAAAATAACGGACAACTCCTACAATACTGCAATGTACAATGTCAGTGATTATTATAGGAATGTTTCGGATAACAAATGCCGCATAAGGAGCGTATATCTGTTAGATAACGGTGGGTCGATTAAGCTGTCGCATGAGAGGGGCTATTATGCGGAGTACAGTGAGACAAATCCAATCGGTTATAAGGACAGCGGTGAGGCGGGAGCCCGTATGTATGAGCTGAAGCGTGAGTGGTCGGATGCGGTGACAAAGGCGGTTGAGGCGGGCAACAGGATATCCAATTATGATGGGACTGTCAATTATGGTTATGATGAGCTTGACAAGGATGGGGATGGCTGCATAGATTCCATAACGATAATTTATAAAAATGCAACGCAGAGCAACATAGCGGTAGGCTGGGGATCACCCTTGTGGAATTATAAGGATTATGCTGATTATTTAGTGATTAATACGGATAAGGGAAGCGTAAAGAGCAGAATGTATGTCCAGCTGACCAACTCGTATACAAAGCCGGATGGAGATACGCTGGGTTATCTTTATAAGGATTCACAGGGAAATGTCATAGTGTCGCAGGCAGCGGCTATCCATGAGATGGGGCATATAATGGGGTTGAAGGATCTATACAATTCCTCACAGAGTTCTCCGGTGTATTACATGTCTGTGATGGCAAAGCATATGTCGCCGATCCCGCAGTTTCCTTCGGTAAAGGAAAAGGAGGTTCTTGGCTGGGTTGAGGACGGAGACGTTCAGACAATTATAGCCTCAGGTGAGTATAGTCTAAGGGCACTTGGAACTGCAGGACATGGAATTGCAGGATATAAGCTTGATATTCCGGAGAAGGGAAAGACGCTTTATCTGGAATACAGGAATTTTGCGTCAAATGGAAACAAGTATGATTCCCAGTATAAGGAGCTGTATAAAACGAATGGCAAAAGAGTTGACAGTCTGCCGATGAAATCAGGTCTGGTATGCTACCTTATTGATACAGGGACAAAATTTCCGAACAATATGAACTCATCACCTTCTAAGTGGAATTATCAGGTGCTGGGCAATCAATACTCTACGATGGTTGATGCGGCAGTTGGAGTAGATGAGGAAAAGTGGATTACAGATAATCTTAGTATCATGGTGACGGCGATTGATGGCAATACACTTACTTTTACAATAGAGGGAAATTTTGCGGAGCATATTCACAGTGGTGGACAGGCAACATGCGTCAGCCGCGCCAGATGTTCAGTCTGTCATCAGGAATATGGTGAACTTGATGATAGTAGACATGAACATACCCTGATTAGAGGTGCCAAGGCACCGAGTTGTACAGAGGTTGGATACACGGGAGACACATATTGTACGGATTGCAATAAAATGCTGGGCATTGGTTCAGACATAGACATGATTGCACATGAATTAGAGCATGTGGAGGCACAGGCAGCTACCGCAGCAAAGGAAGGAAACATAGAGTATTACTATTGTAAAGTATGTGGAGAGTGTTTTCTTGACAAAAATGCAGCTGATACTATAAAAATGGCTGATACAATAATACCTAAGCTGGCACCTGTAATCATAGCGGGAAATGATGCAGCTATAGATGCTTCCTCGGGCAAGAGTGCTGTATTTAGGTCGAATGCGGCATTTGCCGATTTCATACGTGTTGAACTTGACAGCAAGGAGCTTGTAGAGGACAAGGACTACATTGTAAAGGAAGGAAGTATAATAGTAACACTCATGCCTGAGGTTATCAGCAATCTGTCTGAGGGAAGCCATAAGCTTGCTATAGTGTCTTCAGGTGGAACAGCAATCGCAAATTTCTCTGTAACGAAACCGCAGCAGCCAAGCAGCGAAGAGCAGTCAAGCAGCGAGGAGCAGTCGAGCAGCGAGGAGCAGTCAAGCAGTGAGGAGCAGCCAAGCAGTGAGGAGCAGTCAAGCAGCGAGGAGCAGTCGAGCAGCGAGGAGCAGCCAAGCAGCGAGGAGCAGTCAAGCAGCGAGGAGCAGTCAAGCAGTGAGGAGCAGCCAAGCAGTGAGGAGCAGCCGAGCAGCGAGGAGCAGCCAAGCAGTGAGGAGCAGTCGAGCAGCACTGCAGCAATAGGTGGTGAGTCAGAATCGAACGGTAATTTGGCCGGAGGTTCCACGGAAACAATAAGCGCTGATGGGAACGGTACCGAGGATGGTATTGTCCATATCTCTCCGAGTACCGGAGGGAAAATTCAGATAAAGGCATGGGCTGTTGTTGGCACATTCCTGATGGGGGCATTTATATTTTTAAGAAAGAGAAGATAAAGATGTTCTCTACCTGAAATAAAAAGTGCTTCTTAAGCCTGTCAGCAATTTTAAATAATTGGAAAAATATTATTTGCCTTATCATATCATTACATGAAATTGAAAAATGAGTTATTGCTCATAGAAATTGAAAAATGAGTCATTGCCATATTGTTCAAAAGATTTAAATATGATATAGTTAAACGCAGATTATAATTTGTAAGGTGATACAGCCTATTGGTTATAAACATGTGAGTATATGATTGAATTTTTGCGAGGTGAAAATTTATGTGCGGAATAGTAGGTTTTACGGGTGAGCATCAGGCTGCACCGATTATACTGGATGGTCTTTCTAAGCTTGAGTATCGTGGTTACGATTCAGCGGGTATGGCTGTCCGTGATGGAGATGGAGAGTACCAGATAGTCAAGGCAAAGGGCAGGCTTAAGGCTCTTTACGAGAAAACGGATGGAGGAAATGCAGTGTATGGTACCTGCGGCATAGGTCATACAAGATGGGCAACCCATGGTGAGCCGTCTGAGGTCAATGCGCATCCTCATATGGCGGATGATGGAAATGTTGTTGGTGTACATAATGGTATTATAGAGAATTATCAGGAGCTTAAGGAAAAGCTTGTCAAGAACGGTTATTCCTTCTATTCATCGACAGATACCGAGGTTGCGGTAAAGCTTGTTGATTACTACTACAAGAAGTATGAGCACACTCCTGTGGATGCGATTAACCATGCGATGGTGCGTATCCGCGGTTCTTATGCGTTTGCATTTATGTTCAAGGATTACCCGGGAGAAATCTATGCAGCAAGAAAAGACAGCCCGATGGTTCTTGGTGTGAGTGATGGTGAGGCTTATGTTGCCTCAGATGTTCCGGCAATATTAAAGTATACGAGAAATGTATATTATATCGGCAATCTGGAGATGGCTCGTCTTAAAAATGGACAAATTACCTTCTACAATCTCGATGGCGATGAGATTGAAAAGGAGTCTGTTGAGATTAAGTGGGATGCTGAGGCAGCTGAGAAGGCGGGCTATGAGCACTTTATGATAAAGGAAATCCATGAACAGCCGCGTGCGATAGCGGATACACTTCATTCTGTTTACAAGGACGGAACTCTTGATTTATCATCCGTTGGTCTTGCAGATGACGATATTAAGAAAATTTCGCAGATTTATATAGTTGCATGTGGTTCGGCGTACCATGTCGGCGTTGTTGCGCAGTATGTCATGGAGGATCTTGCCAAGATTCCGGTGAGGGTTGATGTGGCTTCAGAGTTCAGGTACCGCAAGCCGATTCTTAAGAGTGATGATCTGGTTATCATCATCAGCCAGTCGGGCGAGACGGCAGACAGCCTTGCGGCGCTTCGTCTTGCAAAGGAGAAGGGCGTCAAGACACTTGCTATTGTAAATGTCATCGGCAGCTCCATTGCGCGCGAGGCTGACAGCGTGTTCTATACCCTTGCCGGCCCGGAGATTGCGGTTGCCACAACAAAGGCATACAGCACACAGCTTATTGCCTCCTACTGTCTCGCAATCCAGTTCGCAAAGGTGCGTGGTGAGCTGACAGAGGCGCAGTGTGTAGATATGCTTGCGGAACTTGAGACACTTCCTGATAAGGTTACCAGGATTCTTGATGACAAGGAACGTATCCAGTGGTTTGCCGCTAAGCAGGCGACTATGCGGGATACCTTCTTCATCGGA
>ERZ860508.949-NODE-949-length-19135-cov-3.672904_pt1 | contig 19135 bp, 15 predicted proteins | sample MGYA00509976_ERZ860508 | MGnify/ENA primary metagenome ERZ860508 (study PRJEB30046, sample SAMN00715242) | human gut metagenome | study: EMG produced TPA metagenomics assembly of the A metagenome-wide association study of gut microbiota in type 2...
TGCTCTGGAAGCGTTGACCACGCTAATTAACAAATAAATTCATGCGTAGCCCCTGGGGCAAATTTGTAAAAATTGTCTTGAACTTGATTTGACGCCTTGTTTTTCCGTTTTATTGCAAGCTTGTCTAAACTTACGAAAATTAACCAAACGGAGAAAGTTAATGGACAACCAAATTATTTTCGGCGTGACAGACGAACAGAGCGGCTATAAAGACGAAATCCTTTTGACCAATATGTCTAACCGCCACGGCTGTATCACAGGTGCAACAGGAACCGGAAAAACAGTTTCTTTACAAAAATTAGCCGAATCTTTCTCCAAGAAAGGCGTTCCGGTATTCCTTGCGGATATCAAAGGTGACTTGTCGGGCATTGCAAAAGCTGCGGTGCCGACAGACAAGCTGAAAGCGCGTTTGGAAAAGCATCACTTGCCGACTCCGGATTGGTCAGCCTGCCCGGTTGTGTTCTGGGATGTCTTCGGTCAGGAAGGTTTCCCCGTTCGTGCAACGATCAGTGATATGGGACCGCTGCTTCTGTCCCGTCTCCTTCAATTAAACGATACTCAGGAAGGCGTCTTAAACGCCGTATTTTCGATTGCCGACGATAACGGGCTGTTGCTGTTGGATCTGAAAGATCTGCGCTCTATGCTTCAATTTGTAGGCGATAACGCCGCACAGTTCAGAACGAAGTACGGCAACATCTCAATGGCATCTATCGGAGCCATTCAAAGAGGTCTGCTGGTATTGGAAAATCAGGGCGGAGATAAGTTCTTCGGTGAACCGATGCTCAATATCCATGATTTGATGCAGACATCGGACGGAAAGGGCGTTGTAAACATCCTTGCTGCAGATAAGCTTATGCAGTCTCCGATGCTTTATGCAACTTTCCTTTTGTGGATTCTGAGCGAACTTTATGAAAATCTGCCGGAAGCCGGAGACCTTGAAAAACCGAAGCTCGTTTTCTTCTTTGACGAAGCGCACATGCTCTTTAACGACGCTCCTCAAGTTTTAATCGATAAAGTCGAGCAGGTTGTTCGTTTGATTCGTTCTAAAGGCGTTGGTGTCTTCTTTGTGACTCAGAGTCCGGCCGATATCCCGGAAAAAGTTTTAAGTCAATTGGGCAACCGAGTTCAGCACGCCTTGAGAGCGTTTACGCCTCGCGATCAAAAGGCTGTCCGTACGGTCGCTGAAACTATGAGACCGAATCCGAAAATCGATATGGTGCAGGCCATTCAGGAACTCGGCGTCGGTGAAGCTTTAGTAAGCTTCTTGGATGACAACGGTACGCCCGGTATTACGCAAAGAGTTTGGGTATGCGCCCCGGGAAGCCAGATCGGACCGATCGCGCCTGCTGAAAGACAGGCGATCCAAAATGCATCTGTGCTGAAAGGTGTGTATGACAAGGCTATTGACCGTGTTAGTGCCTACGAAGTTCTTCAGCAGAGAGGCTCTTCGGCGATTGCTGCAGACAACGGAGCTCCTCAGCCGGGTAAACCTGCGGCACCGGGAGCTGCCGAGCAGGAAGGACCGGACTTCACAGATATTTTGATGAGTAAAGCCAAAGACATCCTTTTAGGCTCTACAGGACCTAGGGGCGGCCATCGTGAAGGAATTGTCGAAAAGGTTGTTCGCCAAAGCGGAGAAAAAATCCTGAGAGGCATTCTTGGGTCTCTGTTAGGAGGCAAGAAATAATTTCCTAAAGGAATAGGGACGGCGGCGAGGAATCGAAAGGTTTTTCGCCGTTTCTTTTCTTGGCGCAGAAATAAAAAAATCCGCAAACGCGGGTCACCGATGAAAAGAATTTGGAGCGGGAGACGAGTCTCGAACTCGCGACCTCAACCTTGGCAAGGTTGCGCTCTACCAACTGAGCTACTCCCGCGACAGAAGTTGCACTATACAGAGGCTTTTTTGACTTGTCAAACGAGTTGAGGAAATTACTTTGAAAGGGAAATGTTTATATTTGTGAACACGCTTTTAGAGGCGCAGATTTCTCCCTGTATTTGTCTTTTAACTTCAAATAGTTCGGTGAAAAACCCAATGTTTTTCGGTGGAAAATCAGCGCCTTTTCTTTTATCCTATAAGCGAGGAGTATTCACTTTTCCAAATAAAGATGGGATTAAAGGTTTTTAATTTTATTTGCGAAAACGGACATACGTTCGAGGCGATGGTGCCCAGCATCGAAGCTTTTGAGGAACAAAAAAAGAACGGTTTTTTCACATGTCCCGTGTGTAATTCGAATGTCATTTCGAGAGCCCTTTCTGCGCCTCACATCCAGGCTTCTTCTACACAAAAGGATGTCTCGCAAAATACCGTGGAGGCAATGCATACCGTCTATAAAACGGTCAAAAAGATTTTGGATGAGAGCGAATTTGTCGGGGATCGATTTGCCGATGAGGCTCGCTCCATTCACAGAGGAGACGCCCCGGACCGCCTCATCACCGGAACTCCGACCTCGGAAGAGGTATCAGAACTCCGGGATGAAGGAATTGAAGTTTTAGAGATTGGGCTTAAGAAAGATCGCTCGACGAACTGATGTTCTGAAGCTCTTCGGAAATTTCGAGCCAGCGGCCTTCGAGTTCGTCAATCTTGGAAGAGAGTTCGCCGTGGCGTTTTAAGGCTTCTGCAACCTCGTCCTGATTTCCTTGATAAAAATCAGTGTCAGCAAGTTTGAGATCCAAAGCGCTCTTCTCTTTGTTGGCTAAATCGAGTTCTTTCTCGATCTTGCTGAGCTCTTTCTTGAGAGGTTTAGACAGTGCACTGATGCGTGCACGTTCCTGAGCCTCGTTTCGGCGCTGCTCCTTACGATTCACCGGAACAGGTGCCCCGGAATCTTCAGGTGCCGCATTCCTCGCTTTCTTGTCCTTTAAGACAATTTCGGCATATTCATCCAAATCTCCGTCAAATTCAGAGAGCTTGCCGTCACGAACCAACCAAAGTTCGTCGCAGCTGGCTCTGAGCAAATGACGATCGTGAGAGACGAGGAGGACGGCGCCTTCATAAGAGGACAGGGCGACGGTCAGAGCCTCGCGGGTTTCCATATCCAGGTGATTGGTCGGTTCGTCCAGCACGAGAAGATTTGGTTTGTTCCAAGCGATAAGCGCTAGGGAGAGGCGGGCTTTTTCTCCGCCGGACATGGGACCGACCGGTGCAAGAGCCTGATCTCCGGAAAAGCGGAATTTGCCTAAGAAGTTCCTCAAGTCCAGTTCGCGCATATTCGGAGGAGCAATGCGCGTTAAATGCTGCAGAGGAGACTCGTCATCTCTTAAGTCATTGAGCTGGTGCTGAGCGAAATAGCCGATCTCCAGGCCTTGTCCGTAGCGGATTTCTCCGGCTAGAGGCTCAAGCTCACCGATGAGGGTCTTCACAAGCGTCGACTTACCGGCGCCGTTAACGCCCAATATACCGATTCGAGCACCTGCTGAGATATTGCACTTAACTTGAGTCAGGATGGGATGGTCGGGTTCGTATCCGCAGGCAACTCCTTCAGCGGTGATTAAATGCTGAGGCACTTTCTCCGGTTGCAGGAAAGAAAACCTCCATTCGTTCTTCGCCAAGACCGGCTCGACGGATTGAAGTTTTTCCAGCATCTTAATTCGTGACTGAGCCTGACGAGCTTTCGTGGCCTTGTAGCGGAATCGATCAATGTAGGCCTGGAGGTGCGAAGCGGCGCGTTCGTAGGCTTTAGCGGCGGCTTGCTGAAGCGCGAGTTTTTGAGCTCTGGTGACTTCAAACTGTGAGTAGTTGCCGCCGTACCGATTGATCGTGTTGTCTTCAACCGACCAAATGGATTTTGCAATTCGATCCAGGAATTCTCTGTCGTGAGAAATGACAATGACGGTGGCTTCCTGCTGCTTCAGGAAACTTTCGAGCCAGATGACCGAGTCAATGTCCAAATGGTTGGTAGGCTCATCCAACAGAAGCAAATCGGCCGGACGCATGAGCGCACGAGCCAGCGCGATTCGGTTTCTCCAACCGCCAGAAAACTCTGAGACCTGGCGCGAAGAGTCATTGGGCTTGAAACCCAAACCGTAGAGAATTTCTTCGGCTTTTGCGACGACAGCGCCTTCATTGATTTCGGCCAAGTGTGCAACAGCTTGTGCATAAGCCATATCATCGCCGGCTTCTTCCGCTCGCTTGAGTTCTGCTTTGGCTTCCATCAAAGGAGCGTGTCCCTCCAGGATGTATTCCAAGGCAGGAAGATCGGTCTCAACCACACGCTGGGCCACGTGCGAGATGCGGTTCAAAGGAGGCGCAAGGATGTCGCCGTCCTCAGTGGAGAGCTCGCCCAGAATTGCGGCGAAAAGCGTGGACTTGCCGGACCCGTTGGGTCCGACCAGTCCGATAATTTCTCCGTCCGAAGTCGTGAGATTGACGTTTTTATATAAAACTCTTACGCCTCGAACCAGGCTCACATTCTGAAGTCTAAGCATCGGGAAGCTGTTCTTTCTTAATCATGAAGACTTGATCTTTGCCGCCGGAGGTGGGCAGCCAGGTGACCTCAATATTGGGGAAACGTTCCTTGAAGTTTTCGGCGCCGTCTCCGAGCTCAACGATTAAAACACCGTTGTCATTTAAGTGCGCTTTAACTTCTTTAAGCAGCCGGTCGATGATATCCATGCCGTCGGCGCCTGCGACCAAGGCTAAAGAAGGCTCGTAACGGTATTCCTGAGGAAGTCCTTCCATGGAAGCTTCCGTGACATAGGGCGGATTCGAAATAATGAGATCGTATTTCGTGTTCTGCAGATTCTCGAACAAATCGCTTTGAATCGGATAGACACGATTTTCGAATTCGTAGTCGGCGATGTTGATTTCAGCCACTTCTAGAGCGTCGCTGCTGATGTCGACGGCATCAACTTCAGCCTGAGGAAATTTCTCTGCCAGCAGAATGGCCAAACAGCCGGAACCCGTGCACATATCCAAAATGGAGTGGATACGAGCAGGGTCAGGGAGAAGACCGTCAAAATTTTTTTCGATCAGCTCGGCAATGTAGCTACGGGGAATCAAGACTCTTTCGTCCACGTAGAAGGGGAACCCGGTGAGCCACCATTCTTTCGTAATGTAGGCTGTCGGTTCGAGGTCGTCGCAGCGGCGGGAAATGTTATTCAGTACTGTTTCCCGTTCATTACCGGTTAATGCGGCGTCTAAGAATTTTTCTTCGTATTCCAGCGGAATACGGAGTGTGCGCAGGACCAAAAACGCGGCTTCTTCTTCCGGATTTTGGTAGCCGTGATTAAAGGTAGCTTCAGAGGAATAAAGCCTTGTCGTGCAGTATCGAATGAAGTCGCGGATGGTTTTAAGCGGTTCAGTATTAGTTTCCATCATGTTCACTTAAAAAAATGCGTTCCAGTATTCTGTAATAAATTTTGGACAAGCAGGCGATATCCTTTGTCGGAATGCGCTCATTGACTTTATGAATTCGGTCGTTTACCGGTCCGAACTCTACAACTTCAGGACACCACTGTCGAATAAATCTGCCGTCGCTGGTTCCACCGGAAGTCGAGAACTCAGGTTTGATGCCGGTCACGTCCTTTATCGCTTCAGCCAGCTCGTTTCTGAAGAAAGGCTTTTCCGAGAAAAACGGCGAGGCGCTTTCCTGCCATTCAATCTTGAAATCCCAAACATATTTCCGGCACATGTCTTCGATCTGTTTCTCAAGTGACGCCGCGGTGTGCTTCGGGTTGTACCGAATGTTGAAGGTAATGACGCATTCACCCGGAACCACATTGACTGCTCCGGTGCCTGCATGGATGTTACTGATTTGGAATGAAGTGGCCGGGAAAGGAGGAAGACCTTCATCCCAGACGGTTTGAGAGAGTTCGGCAAGCAGAGGAGCGGCGCTGTGAATAGGATTCCTGACCTTTTTCGGATACGCGACGTGTCCCTGAATGCCTCGAACGGTGAGTTTGCCGTTTAGAGAGCCGCGGCGTCCGTTTTTAATGGTGTCGCCAAGTAGCCTGGTGCAGCTGGGCTCCCCGACAATACAGAAATCGGGCGCTACCTCACGGTCCGACAAAACCTGAAGCGCATATTGAGTGCCGTCTTTGCCGTCGCCTTCTTCGTCGCTTGTGAGCAGCAGGACAATCGTTCCTTTGAATTGGGGATGTTTAGAAACGAATTCACAAGCGGCAGCCGCAAAACAGGCGTCGGAAGTTTTCATGTCCTGAGCACCGCGTCCGTATAAGAAGCCCTCATCTTCCGTTGGCACAAACGGAGGAAACTTCCAGCCGTCTGCACCCGGCGGCACAACATCCACATGACCGGCAAAGAGAAATACCGGGGCCCCCGAGCCGTACTTGGCCCAGAGATTTTTAGTTTGCCCTCGATTGATTTCCTCACAAGAGAAGCCGTGTTGAGAGAGGAGATCGGCAAAGATTTTCAGAGAGCCGGCATCCGAAGGCGTCACGGATTCGCAAGCGATGATTTTTTTCGTGAGTTCAAGAGGGTCTTGCTGCATGCTGAACATTCTCAAATTCAGAGGTAGATGAAATGCGAAGACCTCTGTCAGGAAAGACAGAGGCTCTAAACAAAGGGCCTTGAATATTCAAGGCCCTTAAAATTAGTCGCGAAGAAGTTCGTTAATACTTGTCTTCGAACGCGTCTTGGCGTCTACGCGCTTAACGATGACCGCGCAGTTAAGGTTGTATTTGCCGTCAGCGGAAGGCAAGCTTCCGGGAACAACGACAGAACCGGCAGGTACTCTGCCGCGATGAATTTCGCCGGTGGTACGGTCATAAATCTTCGTGCTCTGTCCGATGAAGACACCCATGGAGATCACGCTGTTTTCTTCAACGATGACGCCTTCAACGATTTCGCTGCGGGCACCGATAAAGCAGTTGTCCTCGATGATGGTCGGGGTTGCCTGAAGCGGCTCGAGAACACCGCCGATACCGACGCCGCCGGAAAGGTGGCAGTTCTTACCGACTTGAGCGCAGGAACCGACCGTTGACCAGGTATCGACCATGGTGTTTTCTCCGATGTAGGCGCCGATGTTGACAAAGGAGGGCATCAATACAACGCTCGGAGCGATGTAGCTGCCGTGGCGAGCCACAGCAGTGGGCACACAGCGGATGCCGGATTCTTTCCAATCGGCTTCGGAAAAATGATCGAAGCGGGAGGGGACCTTGTCAAAGAAAGAGAGGTCGCCGGCGCGGACCATTTTGTTCGGATAAAGCTGGAAGCTCAAAAGAACGGCTTTTTTGATCCATTCATGGGTGACCCATTCGCCGTCAATCTTTTCGGCAACTCGAAGCTTTCCCTGCTGAAGCAGTTTGATCACTTCATCGACGGAGTTTTGAACTTCGGGCGGAAAGTGTTCGGGACGCAGCCCGAAAGATTGTTCAATAATTTGCTTTAATGCTTCCATAGTTATTCCTCAAAAGGGTCAAATTCTGCAATTCTTTGGGCGGCCTCTGTGACTTCCGGTACGGTGGCTACCAGTGCGATGCGAATGTAGGCTGAGCCCGGATTAACACCGTTGACTTCCCGGCCAAGGAAACTGCCCGGGAGGACGGAGATGCCTTTTTTCTCATAGAGCCGTCTTGCATAGAGTTTATCGTCTATAGGCGTTTTCGCCCACAAATAAAAACTTGCATCGGGCATTTCTACTTCCAGCGCTTGTTTCAGCAAAGGAACGGCGGCCTTAAATTTTTCGACATAAAACCTTCTGTTTTCCCGCACATGTTCTTCATCATTCCATGCCGCGATGCTGGCGTGCTGTACGGCGCCCCCCATGGCGCTGCCGTGATAAGTTCTGTAGAGCAGGAACGGTTTGATCAGTTTTTCGTCGCCGGCGACAAAGCCGGTACGCATGCCGGGGATGTTAGAACGCTTGGATAAGCTTGAGAAGACGATGAGACGGTCGAAGTTCGGTCTGCCCAGAAGTTTGGCAGCGCTCAGTGCGCCGAGCGGCGGATTGTCCTCGTCAAAATAAATTTCCGAATAACACTCGTCGCTGCCGATCACAAAACCGTACTTGTCGGAAAGGTCAAACAATTTCCTCCAATCCTCCAATGACAGAACCGTTCCGGTCGGATTGTTCGGAGAGCAGACAAAGAGCAGCTGGGTGCGTTTGAGGACATCTTCCGGTATGGAAGAGTAGTCGGGTTTAAAGCCTGTCTCAGCCGTCATCGGGCAAAAATACGGTTGGGCGCCGGCCAATTTCGCGGCTCCTTCGTAAATTTGATAGAAAGGATTCGGCATGACAACGACCGGGTCTTGGGTCGGATCAATCAGAACCTGCGTTAAAGCAAACAGGGCTTCTCGCGATCCGTTGGTCGGCAGAATCTGAGAAGCAGGATCGAGTTTTACGCCGTAGCGTTTTTCAATCCAGTTCCCGATCGCCTCTTTCAGCTCAGGATAACCGCCTGTCGGAGGATACTTTTCAAATAAAGCCTGATGGTCGAAGAGGGCTTGTTTGACGGTGTCGGGTGCCGAGTGTTTCGGCTCGCCGATAGAAAGGGAGATCGGTTTGAGATCCTCGGGAAGTTTGGCGCCTTCCAGAAGCTTGCGCAGTTTGGCAAAGGGATAGGGCTGAAGTGTATTAAGCAGCGGGTTCATAACAACTTATCATTTTCGTCGGAATATTCACAAAATTTTAGCGAACGAAGAAGCAGTTGCCGCGCTCGAAAACTACGAAATGCAGATCAGAAAAAACAACGGCCTGTTGAAACGGGCCGCTGAGGAAAAAAATCGGATTAACCGCGAGTCGGATCGTTCGATTCGAACTCAGGCAGTTCAACCGGTTTGACCGGTGTCCAGCCTTCTTTACGGTATTCAGCAACGACCGCCGCGGACCCACCATTTAGCCTTGAGTCTTATGAAACGAGGAGAAGTGGCCGCAACGAGATCGTCCAGGATCTTGTTGGTGATGGCTTCATGGAAAGCACCTTCCTGACGATAACTCCACATATAGAGTTTCAGTGCCTTGAGTTCGACATTCTTCTGGTCCGGAATGTAGTCGAGCAGAAGTGTGGCGAAGTCGGGCTGTCCGGTTAACGGGCAAAGCGACGTGAACTCAGGGATTTCAATGTGAATTAAATAATCCCGATTCGGCTGAGGATTCGGGAAAGTCTCAAGATTCTTGCAAGGAGCTGTAGACATGAAAATTATTTTTCCGCTATGTGTTTAATTAGAGGCCATAAATTATAAGGTCGCGGAAAGAAAGACAAAGCAGTTTGAACCGCCGTGGGTAACGCGGAAAAAATAAAATTGCATCAGTTCGTAATACGGTGGTTTTCTTCATAAGCCTGTAGAATATTGAGACTTGAGTAGTAGCCTGCGGAGAACACAACCGCAGGTTTAGGATTTAGCTAAAGAAAGATGAATATGGTTGGAATGGGGGTAACGATAGTCCTGATCCTTGCGGTTGGCGGTGTCGGCGTTTGGTATTGGCTTCGAATCAAAGAGACGTCAAGTCATGAGAAAGTCGAAGTTAAAACACCTCCGAGGATTCCTCAGGAGCCGATTTTCGGCGAGGATTTGATCAATTCCGGCGACATTAAAGTCGACGAGATTAAGAAGACCTCACCTCCTGTTGAAGAACCGCAGTCTGAGTCTCAGTCTCCAGAAGAGACGATCGAGGAAGTTCAGGAGGTTCTCCCGAAAGAAACCGAAGAGGAAGAGGAGCCCGTTGAAACTTCTCCGGTATTGGAAGAGATTGATGACAGCGGTTTGCCTAAATATGACCCCTTTGTCACGGAACTCGTTCGCATTACCTTCAAGAAGCCGGTAACCGGCAGCCAGCTCGCACCGTTCGTTAAAACGGCAATGGAAAATGCTCCGAGAGGTCTGCTGCGCATCCTGGCGCTGGAAGCCAACAGCAACCGCTGGTTCGTGCCGGATGCGATCGGCATGTTCTCGGCAATTGCCTTCTATATTCAGCTGGCTTCCGGTAAAGCTTCTTTCGACCAGGTGTCCCTGTCGAATCTGTATCAGCTGGTTTTCCTGCGTATGGAAATGAACTTGGACGGCACTTCAGAAATGAAGGAAATGCAGCTGCTGAACAACCATACGGATCAGCTCAACGCACTTATCAAGAATTTCGGCGTGCAGATCACGCTTCTGCTGCGTCCTTTAGAACCGGTTTCTATCGATGATTTCGAAAAAGAAACGATGCTCTTGGGCTTAAAGCGCAGAAGCATGACGCATTATGAAAAGCTGGGTGAGCTGGTTTTGGATAAAAACGGCAAACGTCAGGGCAACCGTAAGGGCACGATCGAACTTCGCTGGCTGGACGACAGAAATATTGCGATTTCTCTGAACGTTCCGCTGATCGCTCCTGAAAGCGATCCCCTGCGTCTGCTGATGACGGCTGCCAACGCTTTTGCGGCCGTGTTTGATGCCAAGATTGTGGATCCTAAGGGATGTGAAATCTCGGGCGCCACGGTGTCTCTGCTGAAGCAGGAACTCGACCGCTTCTATAAGCAGATGCGTGAGAACAATATCGAGCCGGGCAGCGTTAGGGCACATCAGCTTCTCGATTAAAAAGATCCCAAATTTATCATTCTGATTCAAACATCGGATTCCCAGCGAGTACAGTAAGGAACCCGATGTTTTTATTTGGTTCAGGTACGAAATGGAAGAGCAAGACAAGAAAAAATTAGAGGCAGTTAAACTCCGAATGGAGAAACTGGCCGAGGAGCTTGAAAAGCACGACAAGGCTTATTACATCGACAATGCTCCGACGGTGTCTGACGAGATCTATGACTCGTTGTTCCAAGAACTGGCGCGACTGGAAAAAGAATATCCTCAGTTCAAAAGTCCGGTTTCACCGACGGAGCGCGTCGGTGCAACCGTCCAGAGCGAACTGAAAAAAGTCACGCATGCCGTGCCGATGCTCTCCATTCATACCGAAACGGACTACACCGCTCAAGGCGCTTATGATTTTGACGCCCGCGTAAGAAGAGAACTTGAACTGACGCCCGATCAGACGATTGATTATGACTGCGAATTGAAATTCGACGGGCTGGCCATTAACTTGCGTTATGAGGACGGTGTTCTTGTTCAGGCCGCGACCCGCGGAGACGGCTACACCGGTGAAGACGTTACAGCGAACGTCAAAACGATTAAGACGCTTCCTTTAAAGGTCGATGGCTTCCCGAAGATTTTTGAAGTCCGTGGCGAGGTGATCATGCACAAGGAAGTGTTCCGCAAGCTTAATGAAGAGCAGGAAGCGGTCGGAGCGAAGCTTTTTGCCAACCCTCGTAATGCAGCAGCCGGCAGTCTCCGCCAGCTGGACTCGGCCCTGACGGCGAAACGCAATCTGAACTTTTATGCCTACGGCTACGGCGAAGTGAGCGAGATGCCGGCCGATACCCAGTCGGGACTGCTTGATTATTTGAAATCTAAAGGCTTCCCGGTGATCAGCAATCGGATCGTCGTGCAAACACCGGAACAACTTGAGGCATTCCATTTAGAAGTCGCTCGTATTCGTCACGATTTGCCGTTTGATATTGACGGCGTGGTCTACAAAGTCAATAGTTTTGCCCGCCAGAAACAGCTGGGATTCGTCTCCAGAGAACCTCGCTGGGCCGTGGCCCATAAATATCCGCCGGAAGAAGTTCAAACGCAGGTTTTGGATATTACCGTTCAAGTCGGACGCACCGGCAAACTTACGCCCGTCGCTCGCCTCAAACCCGTGTTTGTCGGCGGAACCACCATCAGCAATGTTTCTCTGCACAACGAAGAATTCCTACAGAACATGGGTATAAAGATCGGAGACACGGTCGTTGTCCATCGTGCCGGCGACGTTATCCCCGAGATCGTCCGAGTAATTCCCGAGCTTAGGCCGAAAGACGCTAGAGATTTCGTGATGCCGGAATTCTGTCCGGTCTGCGGTTCTCACGCTTATAAAGAAGACGGAGAAAAGGATCGCCACTGCAGCGGCGGTCTTTTCTGCCGCGCTCAGCGAGCCCAAAGCATTCTCCACTTTGTCAGCCGCAAAGCCATGGGCATTGACGGTATCGGGGAAAAATTGGCCGAACAGCTGATTGAACATGATTTGGTTACTACGGTTGCGGATATTTACCGTTTGACCGTCGACAAGCTCGTCGGTCTGGACCGTATGGGACAAAAATCTGCCGAGAAACTTGTCGCCTCTATTGAAGCTTCCAAGAAGACCACGCTTGAACGTTTCTTGTACGCCATCAGCATTCCGGAAGTCGGAGAGGCTACGGCGAGGAATTTAGCATCGCACTTCGGTGCTTTAAAACCGCTGGAAGAGGCTTCGTTAGAACAGCTGCAGGAAGTTGAAGACATCGGTCCGTCGGGCGCGGAAAACATTCTGCACTTCTTTGCCGAACCGGCGAACATCGCGGTGATCAATGACCTGATGGATCGCGGCGTCGTGTGGGAAGAGGGTACGGGCACGAGTGGCCAGGAACTTCCGCTGAACGGTTTGACATTCGTTCTGACCGGCACACTACCAACGCTTTCCAGAGACGAGGCCAGCGATATTATTCGTAAAGCGGGCGGAAAGGTAAGCGGATCGGTCTCTAAGAAAACGAGTTATGTTTTGGCCGGCGAATCTGCGGGATCCAAACTCGCCAAAGCCGAGGCTTTAGGCGTTAATATCATAGACGAACCTGAGTTATTCAAAATGATCAATCAAGGAGTAAAGGCGGATGGCTAATTTTGCGTTGATCGGCGGCAGCAGTTTGGACCAGTTGTCTCTTTTAGAAGGCAAGGTCATTGAGAAAATTGACACTCCCTACGGTAAAGAGCCGGTCGAAATTTGCCGTGGAGTGATTGACGGACTGAACATCGTATTTTTATCTCGGCACGGGACGACTGAGAAGAAGCCGCCGCACATGATTAACTATCGCGCCAACATTTGGGCTCTTTCACAGTTCGAGCCCAAAGCCGTGATCGCATTGGCTTCCGTCGGCGCTGTTTTGCCTGAAGATGATATCGGTGCGATTGCCGTACCCGATCAGATCATTGACTATACCTGGGGCAGAGAAACCAGCTACAACACCGGCAAAGAGAAGTTCATTAACTTCATTGACTTCACTTATCCGTTTGATATGGATTTGAGAGAAGCAATTGTTGATGCTTCTGAGGAGCTGGATCTTCCGATTATTGACGGCGGTACTTACGCCTGCACTCAAGGTCCGAGACTCGAAACGGCGGCCGAAGTTGATCGCATCGATAATGACGGCGGTCACTATGTCGGTATGACACTGATGCCCGAGTCATGCTTGGCTAGAGAGTTAAATCTCAAGTACGCAGCGATTTGCCAGATAGTCAATACTGCAGCCGGCCGCGGAGCCTCTGAAAAAGGCATCGTGCTTGACGATACGAAGGAAGCCCTGACTAAAGCGACAAAGGAAAGTGTGAATTTAGCTCTTGCCACATTCCGCTCATTGGCTGATTAGAACTTTTGTTGACTAAAGCAAAACCCGCCGTTGAGGCGGGTTTTGCGTTTCCGAAGGGACCTTAACTAAAGCTCCAAAGCTTCCAAAACGGCTTTTTCAAATTCAGCGCAGAAGACGGGATCCCGCAGCTTAAAGCTTTCGATCAGGAAGACGTCCTCCGCCCTTTCTCCCAGCGTCGTGATTCGGGCTGTCACAAGATTGATTCCGTACTGCACAAAGACTCGCGCGATGGATGCCAAAAGGCCGAGCCGGTCGGTTGTGACGATCGAAAGCATGTATTGTCTTCCAGAGGCATCGGGTCGTAGCGAAGCCTGCGGTGAGATCGGGAAGAGCTTGGATTGACGGGACGGGCGTCCGCGAAGAGGCGGCGGAAGCTTTTCAGCCAAATCCAGTTTTTCTGCGAGGATTTCTTGGAAACGAGCGAACTCTTGTTCGAAGTCGGGGTCTGAGCCGTCGTCAACGACGATGAAAGAGTCGACCACTCGTCCGTCGTGCCCCGTGTGGATACGGGCTTCGGCAATGGACAGACCGTATTGCTGCAGATTAGAAACGATGCGGGCAAAAAGTTCGGGGCGGTCCTGCGTCAGGATAAGAATTTCGTGTGCGTGTTCCATGCCGCGCAGCGGTCTGGATGCGACAAACGACTTCGGAGAATCGAGATGCGGCAGTAATACCTTGGCGTGCCAAACGATATTCCGCACGGAGTGCTTCATAAAGTATGCAACGTCAAAGTTATCCCAGAACTTATTAATTCGATCTCTCTGTTCAGGCGTAAAGCGCGTCAAGCGCAGCGCATCTTTACGACGGCGGGATACCAATAAATCTCTGTCGATGCCTTTGCCCTTAAGGAAACGGGCGGTCGAATAAAACAGATCTTCAAGAAGTTGGGCTTTCCAGGCGTTCCAAATTTTCGGTCCCGTCGCTCGGATGTCACAGACGGTAAGCAGATAAAGACTGACGAGGCGCTCCATCGTTCCAACTTTCTTGGCGAAGTTTTCAATAACCTCCGGATCTGAGATGTCTTGCTTTTGGGCAACCATACTCATGGTCAAATGCTCACGAACGAGGAACTCGATGTAGTCAGCGTCATCATCGGCGATCTCAAAATCTCGACACATCTGCCGAACAATCTCCGCGCCGATTTTGCTGTGGTCCCCGCCTCTGCCTTTACCGATGTCGTGGTAGAGAAGAGCAAGAACCAAACGCCAGCTTCCCTTCATTGCCATCATGAGTTCGGTACAGAGCGGCAGCTCGTGGGCGTTTTCACTGTGTGTGAAGTTTCGGAGATAACGAATTGCAAGGAGTGTGTGCTGATCGACCGTGTAAGCATGGAACAAATCATGCTGCATTTGACCCACGATTCGGTTGAAAGACGGCAGCAGTTTTCCGAGCACGCCCCAGCGGTTCATTTCTTCCAAAGCGTGCCAGACGCCTCTGCGTCCTTGGATAATCTTCAAGAATGTCTGACGATTGACAGGATTTTCAGCCCATTCTTTGTTCATCAGAGAATGAGCTTCAAATAAGGCACGGTAAAGTCGGGAAGACTTCATCGGAATGTCCGGATGACGTTCCTGAATTAAAAAGGCCTCGAGAATTCTTTCAGGGTTCTTCACGAAGACGTCGGGAGACTCAAGGCCGAGCACGTCGCCCTGACGCACAAAACCGCTGCAAATGGGTTCACCGGTTTGTTCGGGCTCTTTAGAGTAGCGCTCTTTAATGGCCTGAAGAATGATGGAGTTGAGCTGGCCGATGGTTTTTGCATTGACGTAGAAGTGCTGCATCATCACTTCACTCGGACGCCGGCCGACAGTCCCGACAATGCCCAGCGCTTTAGCCAGCGGTTCCTGAATTTCGAAAATCAATCGGTCTTCGTGGCGGTTGGTGAGCAAATGCATATGAATCCGCAGCCGATAAAGGCTTTTGGTGACAGATTCCAAAAGTTCGCATTCTCGGCGGGTGATCAAGCCTTTTTCAAAGACTTCCTGCCAAGTGTTGCCGAGATGAGCCGCCCTGAGCACCCAGATCAAAATATTCAGATCTCGAAGACCGCCCGGGGCTTCTTTAATGTTCGGCTCCAGAGCATAAGAGGACTCGTGGTACTTCAAATGCCGCTGCTGCTGTTCGATGAATTTTGCCCGATAAAACTTTTTAAGATTCAGATTCTTTTCCATCGTTTCCGAATAGGTCTTAAAAAGCTCTTCATTTCCGGCGATGAGGCGCGACTCAAGCATCGCCGTTTGAGCAGTAATGTCGACTTCGGCTTGTTCAAGGCATTCTTCGATGCTTCGCACCGAGTAACCGACGGTCAAACCGAGCGACCATAAGTTGCCGATCACATCGGAAATCGTTTTTAAGTCCTTGTCTCGGACGCCGTCAGGCAGAAGGAAAAGAAGATCGAGGTCTGAGTAGGGAAATTGCTGCTCTCTGCCGTAGCCTCCGACGGCAACGACAGCAACATCCTCGGATAATTGATTCAGCTTGAGAATCGCCAAGACTGCCTTGTCGGCAGCCTTGGCGTGCGCAGAAAGATAGGCATCGGCGTCAACGTCCGCCAAAAACTTCTTTGCTAAAACTTCTCGCTGATCTTTAAATTTTTTGACGATTTCGTTGATTTCCATAGCCTTGAGATTCTTTCTTTATTAATTTAGGCAGAAGGTTTTATCCATGAGGGAGCAGGCGGGCATTTCGGCGAGACCGTCAGAACTTCGTATCCGGTTTCAGTGACGAGAATCGTATGTTCCCACTGGGCGGAAAGACTTCTGTCTTTGGTTACAGCCGTCCAGCCGTTCGGAAGAATGCGAAGTTCTTTTCTTCCGGCGTTGATCATCGGCTCGATCGTGAAGATCATGCCGGGCTTCATGACAGCGCCGGTGCCGAGCTTGCCGTAATGGCAGACCTGAGGATCTTCGTGGAAACCGACTCCGACCCCGTGACCGCAGAATTCACGAACGACGCTGCAGCCCTGAGGTTCGACAAAATGCTGAATTGCATAGCCGATATCTCCGAAATGGGCGCCGGGACGCACGATTTCAATGCCTTTCCACATGGAGTCGAAAGTGACATTAATGAGGTGTTTAGCAGCAACGGAAATATGGCCGACGGAATACATACGGCTGGTGTCTCCGTAATAACCGTTTTTAATGACGGTCACGTCAATATTTAAGATATCGCCGTTTTTGAGCACTTTCTCATTTGGAATACCGTGGCAGATCTGATGATTGACGGAAATGCAGGTAGCTTTCGGATAAGGATTGGTGCCGTCCGGGTCGTAGTTAAGGCAAGCGGACTTGTCTTTGAGGACGTCTTCGGTATATCTGAGCATCAAATCATCGAGGTACTCGGTGGTGACGCCGGCTTTAACAAACGGTTCAATGTAGTCGAGAACCAAAGCCGCATCGCGGCAGGCCGCCCGGATGCCTTCGATTTGTTCCGGGGTCTTAATAAGAATATTGTCAAACATTGATTAAATCTGACTCGAAAAAGTTTTTCAATGCCGCAATTTTAGTGGATTCACCGATGAGCGGAGTTATCTCAGCCTTATATAGGTCAACCGGAAGAAAGGTGGCGATCATTCTTTAAATCGCCGCTAAAACAAGGTTTCATTTGTTTTGTCTCAAAAAGGAACGTCAAAAGGTTGTAACGCCTCTTTTCAAACGCTTAACTCTTTGAAAAAGCATGATAGAATTCCGCCCCGATCCGGACGGAAACGTTTGGACTTTTTTGTTAAATAGCGCAGTCTCACAACAGGGTTCCATTCGGAAAACGTGAGGCTGTTGGAATTAAACCCTAAAGGAATTAAAGATATGTCATCTCTGAGCATGCGTGAACTGCTCGAAGCCGGTGCACACTTCGGTCACCAGACTCGTTTTTGGAGCCCCAAAATGTCCCAGTACATTTTCGGCTCTCGTAACAAGATTCACATCATCAACCTCGAAAAGACTGTTGCTAAGTTCGACGAAGCTGCCAAGTTCTTAACAAACCTGGCCGCTCAGAAGGGCACCATCCTTTTCGTCGGCACAAAGCGCACTTCCCGCGACGCCATCGTTGCTGAAGCCAAACGCGCCGGAATGCCTTATGTTGATCAGCGCTGGCTGGGCGGTATGCTCACCAACTTCAAGACGGTTAAGGTTTCCCTGAAGCGTCTTAAAGAAATGGAACAGAAAGTTGCCGACGGCGCTCTTGAAAAGATGACCAAAAAAGAAGCTCTCGACTTCACTCGTGAACTCGAAAAGCTGAACAAAGCTATGGGCGGCATCAAAGAAATGAACGGTCTGCCCGACGCTCTGGTCGTTGTTGACGTTGGCTACCACAAGATTGCTATTCAGGAAGCTAACAAGCTTGGTATTCCTGTTGTCGGTATCGTTGATACGAACCACAATCCTGCCGGTGTTGACTATGTCATCCCGGGTAACGACGACAGCGCCCGCGCTGTTGCTCTTTACGCTAAAGGATTTGCTGACGCAATTCTTGAAGGCAAGAACAAGAACCTTGAAGACACTGTCAAGGCTGCTAAAGACTCCGACTTCGTTGAAGAAGCCGCTGTCGAAGAAAAAGCTGAGTAATTCGCCTCTTCTTGTCTGAAGTACCAAGGGAAGGGGCGTTCGCGCCCCTTTCTTTTTAAACCAATTATTTTTTAAGGATAAAACAATGGCTGTTATCACTGCCGCAATGGTTAAAGAACTTCGTGTTAAAACCGACGCTCCGATGATGGAATGCAAAAAGGCTTTGACAGAAGCAGACGGCAACATGGAGCAGGCTGAAGAAATTCTTCGCGTTAAGCTCGGCAACAAGGCCACTAAGGCTGCTAGCCGTATTACCGCTGACGGCGTTGTCGCTATCTACATCGACGAACCGGGCAAGATCGGCGCTATCGTTGAACTGAACTCCGAAACCGACTTCGTTGCTAAGAATGCCGACTTCATCGCTTTCGCCAACGATATCGCCAAGCTCGTCGCCGAAAACAAACCGGCTGACGTTGCTGCTCTTTCCGCTCTTCCGCTCAACGGCTCTACCGTTGACGAAGTTCGTAAAGGCCTGATCGGCAAGATCGGTGAAAACATCTCCATCCGCCGCTTCCAGATCATTGAAGGTAAAGGCAAGCTCTCCACATACATCCACGGCGGCGCCAAGATCGGCGTTATCGTTGACGTGGTCGGCGGCAACGACGAAGTTGCTCACGACGTGGCTATGCACATCGCTGCTTCTAAGCCGAAGGCTCTCGACAAAGACGGTGTTGATCAGAACCTGATCGAAACAGAACGCCGCGTTGCTATCGAAAAAGCTCGCGAAAACGGCAAACCGGAACACCTGATCGAGAAGATCGCCGAAGGTTCCGTTAACAAGTTCCTCAAGGAAGTCACGCTTCTTTCTCAGCCGTTCGTTAAGGACGACTCTAAGAGCGTCGGCGAACTCCTGAAGAGCAATGGTGCTACAGTATCTGCATTTGCGCTGTTTGTTGTCGGTGAAGGTCTTGAAAAACGCAACGACGACTTCGCTGCCGAAGTTGCTGCTCAGGCTGCTGCCGCACGTGCCTAATTGTTGAACTTTTTTCGGAGTAAACGATGAGTAAGTCTGAAACGCCTAAAACCAAACGAATTCTGCTGAAACTCTCCGGCGAAGCCCTTATGGGCGACAACGCCTTCGGCATCAGCCGCGATACGCTTAAAAGCATCGTCGGCGAAATCAAGGAAGTAGTTGACTTAGGCGTTCAGCTTGCGATCGTGGTCGGCGGCGGCAACATCTTCCGCGGAGTCGCGCTCGGCCCGGA
>ERZ860508.951-NODE-951-length-19105-cov-2.931234_pt1 | contig 19105 bp, 18 predicted proteins | sample MGYA00509976_ERZ860508 | MGnify/ENA primary metagenome ERZ860508 (study PRJEB30046, sample SAMN00715242) | human gut metagenome | study: EMG produced TPA metagenomics assembly of the A metagenome-wide association study of gut microbiota in type 2...
CATTCAAAAAATTATAATAAACCTCGTAATATTTGCTATTCACACCCTTTGAATTTATAAATAAATTCAAAGCTCTCCAGTCAGAATAAAACTTATTTTTCTTCAGCCATTCTATATACTTTGAAAACTTATACGGTGCCCATCTACCGAAGCTAAGCGGATTCCACTCTACACCTCCGAAATTCTTACCTGCAAGTTCTGAATTAAGCTGATTACATGCACCCAGCATCTCATTTGCATCTTTAATCTGTTCAGTCATCTCAACACTTTTAAACATGCCTCTCATCCTTTCTTGAAAATTATACCTGGCAAACTACAGTTACCAATTACTATAAACTTTTGTTTAGGTTTTTCAGTCGTGAGTATCCAGTCAACTAATCTCTCTTCATCCCTATCATGTTCTTCATAGTCAGCAACTGTTAAACACCTGATATCCTCATCACAATAAATTACACCGTTCATAGTATCTTTTACTAACTTTATCTGCCCCGGCATAGGTCTACTTGTATCAATTATTTTATAGAACCTTCCCTTTACTTTTACGGTTTTGTCTTGAAAGCAGTAATTAGCTTGTCCATAACTTTCCAATAGTTTGTGTAGCTCATCTAGATTCAACGTATCTGTATATTTCTTTTCATCCTCAGGACTGCTTCTTAAACGTATTACATACCTGCAAGCTGTAATAAATGCACGTCTGTCTAGCCTGTATAGTCTCTCCAAATACTGTAAATCACACCATCCTATATCATGCAATTTCTGCTCTGATGTATCTCTTAAACACTTTGTCGTGTTATGCTTTCCTGTGTACGCGTACCGTATAGCATGCCTAGCTAGATCATTTAACCACCGCACATCCTCTGGACCATCAACGGTCGCAAGTATATTCTGAAATAGCGAGTATCCATCTTCATCCAATAGCAAATATTCTTTTATTCTACTTGTTACTGTTTCCTGCACTTTCCTGTCTTTAACATTTCCAAATTTCTTAACAATGGAATTAATATGATTCTTGATTTTCTGACGCCTATGCTTCGATAATGTGATCTTATCTGGAGTTATATGACATCCAAGAAAATCGACTTCTTCATATCCTTGCCAGAATTTCTTTTCATTAATTGACAAGTCATACTTTGCAAGAGCTTCTTTCAACCTTCTAAATGGTTCATCAACATCGTCAGCTATCAGCAGAATATCATCGCTGTATCTGGCGTAGTAATCTGTGCACTCCTGCATACTCTTATCAACATCTACCAAAATTAAATTTGCAAGTATCGATGAAAATGCACATCCCTGACACAATGACTTAAAATGCTGCACTATCACACCATTCTCAATAATCCGATTGTCGCTGTAAAATCTCTTCAATACTTCTGTTAAACCGTCATTGAATGACATAGCATCCAGTAACTCTATAATTACATCTTCTGGAACAGAGTCAAAGTACTTACTAAGATCTATTTTTATCACACACTTCCCTGCTAATCTTTGTTGTACTTCTCTTACAGTCTTTCCAACGCTAATACCAGTTCTATAAGCAAAGCACCGATCACTCATACTACTGCTGTACATCTCATAGTAAATCTGCGTTATAAAAGCCATATTTATTCTATCTTCATCTGATAAGATAAATATGGCTCTTTTTCCACCATCATCTTTTGGTACATATTTTTTCACAGGTGGTGCAAACTCATAAGTTCCATTAGCTAACCTCTGCTCGACTTCAAATCTTTTGAATTTGCCATAGTATCGTGCTATAACACTTTTACTAATTGATCCCTTGTCAAGAGCCTTCTCGACTACTCTTGCCCAAATACTATCCAAGAACTCATCGCTTAATTCAAAACTACGAATTTGCATACAACCTCCGCTCTTCCCCTTTGTAACTGAATATAACAATATACTCCACATCATGATCTTTCTTCACTGTGAAATTTACTACATCCTGCTTATAAACACCATCGATCTCATAGTAAACTGGCAACATCTCCACTTCATCTGTTGTTCTTCTCAAACAGCTGTAATGATGGATACCACCTGTTGCATGATCTACAATCGTGTATGACTTACCTGCCTCAAACTCTCCCATATTCATACCACCTTAATATTCAACATTTACTAATACAGGATGAGTCAAACTCCTTGTGTATGCTGTCTTGACATGCTTTAGAATATTATCAACATCTTTATCAGTTAAAGATAAAAGCTCTCCCTCATCATCGGTATCACCAGCAACTATCAAATTACCCACAAGCATCGGTTTTCTCTCTGTATCAATTGCAGAGATAATTATATTCTCTTTCAGAAGACCCTCATCATCACAGATTATATTGTAGTATTTCCCTCCAATACATCTTTTCACGATATCAATTACATCGCAGTCTATCAGCCTGTAGTAATCCTTCAAACTATTAGCCATTTTAACACTGACATTGTTATTTTTTACATCAATCAATAAACCTAGCATATCTTTCTACCTCCAATCTACTTATTTATAACTTGTGTAAAATCTGACACGGCTTCAGCGCCTTCTATTCAGACTAATTTTAATTTGAATTTCACATTAAAAAAATGGAGTTCCAAATTTGAAACTCCATTTTTTACTAATCTTTATCAAAAGCTACCACTTTTCTTGCACCAATTTCAATCTGCTTTTATTTATTTTATACAAAAAAAGAGCTGCATACTATTGAGCAGCAGTTCTTTTAGCTTTCTTTTCTTCTTTTCTTCTTGTCTCACTAAGATCTTTGATATATTCACACATATCAATTGCAGGCTTATTGATTACTTCAGACGCACCTCCAATTAATATTATCAAATTTACTTTTTGATTTCAATACACCATCCTTTCATCACGTTTTTATAAACGATTCATCATTTTTATTTGCTTTAAACAACAAGACTATGTCATAATGATATTCGATTTTCAACATTTTTATAAAATGATTTAACAATCTGTCGTGCACTGACTTAATCTGTTACTGCCTTGATAATTCAATTGCTATCATATCAAAATTAATTATGATAGTAAATTTACATTATTAACATTTTACCCTTAGTGTACATTTTATCCATTTTATACATTTTTCATTTCCTGTGCACTTTATGCTTAGTGACCAAACTAATCATATTGACTACTGTAATAATAGCATTCATAGTATCTATTTTATTTATATTGTACATATAGCCTACAAAATAATTATTAAGTATTTTAACCATATATTATTTTATATTTACTTAGCATTTAATAGGTACATCAATCACATCATTTACAATAAATAGATTTATCATTGTATATCTTTATTTCTACTATCATAATCTATTTTGATAGTTATTTTACATTTTTAACATTTTATCCTTAGTGTACATCTTTAACATTCTATGCATCTTTACCATTTCATATATATAACATACTTGAAACATTATAGACATATTAAACACAATGACTACATTAATTAAGTAAGTTACAGAACATACAACAAGTAGTAAATACTTAGTAATCAAATAGATTATAAAATCAATATTGCTAACAAAGAGCATAATAGACATATAATTCATAATGCTAAGATAGTACCATAAATCTATACTTGGCACATAAAACAATTTAAACAGTCTGCAAATATAAGACACTAAGGTTTTAATACTATCAAATTATATACTAGCAAAATTAAGCACATCATACATTTCATACACTCTGAACATTGTAATCATTTAACTAACTAAATACTTGAATATTATTCAACATTATGTTATATTAATTATGATATTCACATAGGAGATAATGATAATGTCAAAGGTAATTAGTATAGCATCCAGCAAGGGTGGAGTAGCAAAAAGCACATCAACTGTTGAATTAGCAGTTGTATTTAAAAACATGAATTATAAAGTTCTTGTCATAGATCTTGATGAAAACTGTTCGCTTAGTAAAAACATTGGGGCAGAACTGGATACAGGAAGAACTATCTACGAAGTCCTGCACGGTAATGTGAATGTTTACGACTCTATACAACATAATGATTTATTTGACGTAATTGTTGGATCTAAATCTCTTTCTCTTGTCGCACAAGAGTTTATTGATCGTGACGACGTCTATCTTCTTGCCGATCTAATGGATATACTAAAATCAGATTATGACTACATATTTATTGACAATGCACCGTCTCGATCACTGCTATTAACAATGACTTACATTGCAGCTGATTATATTATTTGTACAACTGTGTGCGATGATAGTAGTACTGATATGATCATTGAAACAGAAAATGATGTGAATGCGCTAGTAAACAACAGACATCATGACAGTCATGCAAAAGTCATAGGCTACATTCTTACCTGGTATAAACGTACAAATATGCACGGTGTGGCGCTTGAGAAATTAAATGAGATAGCTAACGAAAAAGAAATCCCACCTTTTGTATTAACCGTATCTGAAGCTGTTAAAGCATCAGAAGTAAAAACATATCATACAGCAATATGTTCCATTGCGAAATCAAGCAAAATTGGGCGTGAGTATTATGGTATTGCAGAAGAAATGCTACGAAGAATGGAGGAATAGTAATGGCATCAAATCGAGATAAACTTCGTGCTGCAAGTAAACGAAACATGCAGGACAGTAAAACAATACTAGAACAACCAACACTCGTAACTAATATGGTTAACCAACTTAATACTGTTAATCAGACTCCCGAATCCACTGAATCTATTGAGTCTGTCGAATCTGTTAAACCTAACGAAAGTATTGTACAGCCTGTCACACCTACTTTATCGGCTGCTATTGAAACTATTGAAAAGCCAGAAAGGAATGGGGCAGTAGAAGCGGAGACTATCAAAACTAATTTTGATAGTGAAATGGAAGTTTCCAATGAACCAGAAGCTCTAGGTGAACCGGAGACCATTGGTGAATCTGAAACTAATGTAAATGACAATGAAACACTTAAATTCGAAAAAGCAACTGGTGTACCACCTATCAATCTTGATGACTATGCAGAAAGTGATTGTATACTCACAGTATTAATGCTACCTGATGTTGAAAAATTCCTTACCAGAACGGCGAACAGACTTCGTATACCTGTTAAAACTTTATTCAAGACTATTATGGTTAATGCAGTTAAAAATGGAGAAATTATTGACCCAGACGACGAACTACTAAATCAGTACAGAACATATCAACGCTATCAAACAAGAAGATCTATATCGACAAGTTCGAAACTTCGGGATGAGCTTAAAGAACTTGCAGCGTTGAATGAAATACGTTACTCACCATTTATTTCTTACACAATTCATAAAGCAATGCTTAGAGCTGCAGAATTACAATCAAAAGAAAATAACAATTAACTAACAATTAAGAAGCTGTGTCAAACTACCAGCTTCTTTCCTTATATAAAGTGAAGCTTTTTCCAAATTCAATTGAACCTACTCAGTAGCATATAATCATATAGTATTCTAAAAAAAGAATGTATAGCTGATTAGACAAACTCCTTGTACTTTAAGGCTTTACGGGATTTTAATGTGAAGCTTTTTCGTAACTCTTATGAAAACTTTTCCAGATTTACTTGAAGTTTTGTCCAACCTAATGTGAAAGATAGAACATGAAGTGAAGATTATTCCGAACAAATGTGAAGCTAATGAAATAGCTTCACATTATATTAATTTTTATTAAAAAGTGAAGATTATTCTAAGACTAAGCTTCACTTTTTCGTATTCAACATGCTGTCATCTCAAACACCTTTGGAATAATCTTCACTTTTATAAATCAAAAACAAGCCTCCTGCACTACAATCACACATCCGCATGTAAATCGACATTATTCTAATCACTCTACCGTATTATGATAATAATGTGAAGATTATTCCAAAGATATTCGGACTTTTTATCACTTTTTATTGAATGTAAGACCTACATAGCGAAAAGTGAAATAAAGTCCAATAAAAAGTGATGAATATTCCAATTGAAAAGTGATGACAAAAGCTTTCCTTTCACTTATAATCAAAATGTGAAAGGAAGAATATATTTTTCACATTTAGGAGAGGACATACTATGTCAGTTAAATACGAATGGGAAAATGGAAATGTGAAAGTTGTTGATCCGAGTAAAGATCAAACTGCTAAAGATCAGATTACTGGACAACAGCAACTACAGTTTGATAATGATCCAGCTGAACAGTCTGTACAACCACCCAGAGATAACAAGCACCCTATAGTTGATGAAAACGGACAACCGGCTCCTTCTGAACATGACTTAACTAAATTGGAAGAGGAGGGTAGTGGATCAGCACTTGATCTTATAAAAGGTGGTAAGTTCAATGCTAAACTTTTTCATGAGCAGTACGAAGATAATACTGAAAAGGTCTTATTTGAACTTCTTAGTAAACAGTCAAATGAAAACCCTCTTAAAAAGGGTGGAGATAGTATCGCATTTAGATGCAGTGCAATAATTCTACAGAACAGACAAAACTATACTGTACCTCAGAATACTTTGCTTGACATTATCACTGCCAGAATGAGTTCAAGACCTGAAGACACCTACTATGTTATCACAGCCAAGGAATTGATAGATGAACTCCCCTACACAGACAAATCATACATATACAAAATTATGTCAGAAACATGTAAAGAATTAAACAGAAGTCCATTCATATTTGAAATAGATCTAGCAAACGGGAAGAAGAAAACTCTGGAATTCCAATGGAATGAAGTGTTGATGTACAATGGCAGTAGTAACCTTGACACAAACGAAGACGCCTACATATCATTTACACCAACTAAGTTCTTCCGCATATTAACACTAAGTTCTACTATTATGCATGGCGCTCATTACTCAATAGGAGTGGCAGCAAGTATACAAAGTAAGTATGCACGTAATCTGTTTTACTACCTTGAGGGCATGAAAAACTACAGAGAGTACCCAGGTGCTACACCTGGTCAGTTCACCTTATCACTTGAAGACTTCCAGTACATAATAAAGTATCCATCATCCTACAGAACTGCTGATATACGTCGTTTCGTTCTTGATAAAACAGTAGAAGAGATTAACTATGCAAAAGGTGTGGATTTCTCCTTTACCTACGAATTTATAAAAACCAGTGGACAAGGACGGAAGAAAAAGATCACACACGTTCGGTTCATGATACTTAAAAATTATGAGGATAAAATACAAAAACAAGAAACACAATCTCTACCAGAACCTGAGCGATCTACAGTTAATCAGTTATCTACAGAATCTGATCAAGTTGCAGCAATGCAAGTACTGAAAGGTGTAGGGCTTAGTGAATCTGAATGTAACGACGTTCTAAGGAAGTATATTTTGAACAAACGCGATCTTACATTCTTAACACAGGCAATTACATCACTAGTTACTTCAAAAGACGTAAAATCAAAGTGTGCTTTACTTTGTCATATTATGGACAACGGACTCAGTGATTCATTCTCGTATGAGGAAAATCAGAAACGTAATTTTAAAACCGGCAACTCTATCAGCACTGCTGAAAAACGTGATTATGATATAAACGAACTTGAAAACCTGTTACTTAATTCAAAACCTAGTAACCACTAATTAAAAAAATAAGGGCTACATTTTTGTCAGATGAACTAAAGTTGGTTCTTTGATGCGTACATAAAATACTGAAAAACTAATGTTATTTTTATTGAAAGAACCACATTTAGTTCATAAAATTGTGACCTAAATGTGGTTCTTTTCTGCGTAAGAGTGCCACTTTCATGGCATTCAATCCGCAAAAGAAATGTCTATCTGCCTAGTAAACTATGACCAACCATTAGAAATAGTGGGAGAGCAGATCTCTTTGGCAAAAGAATTTTTCCCAGATGCGTTTTTGGATGGAAAACGCTTATTTTCCTGTGCTGATACGCTAATGGACGAATATTTGAAAATAATGAAGGAAATAGGTATTCCATCTGCGTCAGAGATTCCTATGATGTATTTTGTTAATACAATAAAATATTGTTTAAACAACTATGGCATTACTGGAAAAAAACTATATTTTCCAACAGATGAAGCATGGCGAAATTCTATTTTTAATTCTGGATATGTCGCCGCAGAAAGGTTGTATTTTAATGTACCCATTGGATAACGGAAAAGCAGGATATACTTGGAATGAAGAGTGGAATTTACCATACGAATCATTGTGGGGACGTATTGAAAAATTTCGAGCAGTTAATGTTCTTGAATCTGGGCAACTAGGTAAAATAATTCATATTGGTGCAGATAGTACATATACAATTTTTTGTCCCCAATTGCTAATTTATAGGAAACAGGCATACAAAATCAAGCAAGTACGCAGTTTTTTGCATATTGATGCTGAGTTATTTACAAACTTTACACATTTAGATGGAATTTTTGATAATAGATTACGGTATTGTCCTATATGTATGAAATCTGGATATCATTCATTCTTACATCAATTATATTTTTTAGATGAATGTTTCATTCATCAGAAAACACCATTACTATATAGATGTTCATGCATAAATACATATATTTTAAAGAGAAAAAGAATTGCAGACGTAACAGCTTTTCAATGTGAGCAATGTGACAAAAAAATTGCTGTAGCGCCATCTATGTCAGACGGAATCCTTGAATTTTGGAGAAAGGACAATATTTGTAAACGCCTGCGAAGAATAAATAAATATAAAAAAATAAATATTGTAGATGTCCTGCTTTTATATCAAGAAAAAGGTAATAGTTTTCACAGATATACGGAATTTAGTACTACACAAAAAGCTGTATTAAAGGATTTAATTTTAACGGGAAAAACTAAACAAACACCTCGACTATTTATAGTTCGTGATTTAGCAGAATCGACCCATAAAATTGTAATGTCAGAAGCACTAAACCAGTACATTCTAAACAAATATGAGCATAATGTAATTCTAAAACATTTTTGGCATATTTCAGATAGGTATTGTCGTTATGAAATAGGCGAACACAATATAGAGTTGTTATCAATTTTTTTCTTGATTAAAGAGCTCCAATGCAAAAGTTATGTTGATCAATTGAACTATGGATTACGCAGAGATTTAGACGGAAATATAAAAAGAATTTTTTTATCAGATAATGAATACTCTGATGCAATTTTTCTTATACAAAGAATTTCCTTTCAGTTAGGCATAGATATAGACGATTACATAGAATTGTATAACTTTATATTAATGGAATTCACTTTGGCACGGTATAAACATATCTATAGTTGTTTTCGTGACAATCACCCAAGTGAATATCCATGTACGAGTGCAGCCTCAGTTTCGTATAATAATTGGAATTACCCTGTTTATATTATTGTAAAAAACAAAAAAGATGAAATTTTATTATATTAGTACTAAACATATTATTCAAACCAGAAGATATTTTTGTGAACAAAAGTTGGTTCATTCAATTTCAAAGAACCAACTTTTGTTCACAAAAATTGTATAAATATTATTGAAAATCGCTTTAAAGAACCATCTATTAGACTTTTCTTCACAGAAAGAACCACCTTTTCTTCATTTGACACAAATATTGTACATTAGAATAGTAGTGATAAAGTTAGTCGTTAAATAATAATTTAACGTCAAAGTATTGCGATTTATCAATAAATACATTATAATATGTAAAACACAATGCATTTTATACTTAATATATTATGGAGGAAAACTTTATGTCATATCGGGAAGAACACAATGAAATGCTTGCAAAAAAGATATATGAAGAATTAAAACAAATGCCGGACGTATGCCGCGATTATATAAAATATCTTGAATCACTGGAACGATCATACAACACGATTTATGGATATGTACATGATCTACAGACTTTTTTTTACTTTTTAACAGTATACAATCCACAAATAAACACCTACAAGGATGTTACAATTCAGATTTTGGATTCGTTACGTCCTACAGATATACAGGAATATATGCATTTTCTGATTAGCTACAAGGATGATAACGGGGAAAAAGTCCCTGATCCTAATAAAAAAGGAAATAACGCTCAAGGCCGCGCCCGGAAACTGTCCAGTCTGCGAAATTTCTATAGTTATCTCATGATAAGTGATATCACTACCTCAAATCCGGCCAAATTAGTCGATTCGCCTCGTATACACAAAAAAAAGAAACCCAGATTAAATAAAGAAGAATTTTCCGAACTTCTCGATGGAGCTGCGTCAGGCGATGCTTTGGATGAAAAGAAACGTTCCTATGCGAAAAGAACGAACCTACGAGATTATGCTATCCTTGCTCTTCTATCCGGTACTGGAATGCGTGTATCTGAATTGGTTGGCATTGATCTTGATGATATCGACTGGAAAAAAATGAAAGTAAAAGTCATTCGTAAAGGTGGATCTGAAGATTTAATATCACTCAATGAAGAGTTGGTTCAGATCTTGCAGGATTACATTCAATTTGAGCGAAAATCATATGATGATTCACAAAGAGCCTTGTTTTTATCATCTCGTGGTACTGATCATAACAGGCTTACAGTACGATCTGTAGAACGTATAGTCGAAAAATACGGAAAAAGTACCGTAGCACTAAAAAAGATATCCCCCCACTCTCTCAGAAGAGGATTTGGTACAGAACTTTATAAAAGCAGCCATGATGTATACTTAGTGCAGCAAGCATTGGGACATTCTGATATTAAGGTAACTGCAGAACATTACATAGATGATTCGGAATCCGTTTCTGAAAGAATATCTGCATTTTCCAGTGATTTAATAAACTGACATCACCAATCAAAAAATCATTTTCCATTGGTGATATCAGTTTATAGAAAAATGTGCATTTATTCTAATAAGCATTTTGCCAATTTATTAATATTGGAATTCATTTCTTTTTCAAACTGTTCTTTTGAATCAGGTAAATACACATCATATTCTTTTGATAGAAAATCTTTCATAGAATCTAACGCAACACTTATGTTCTTCTGCTTTGTTTTGCCAATAATATTGGAGTTTAAAATATAATTTTTATAATATTCAATACTATATGGCTCAACAGATAATTTGACTTTAATTTTTATGGAGGATGTATCACAATTTTCGTATGCAACATCCCTAAAAATTATCATTTCTTCATACAAATTCTTTATATAATAGCATCTATTCTGTACTCTTTCTGATGCAATAGCACTAAATTGTTCTATTCCAGTAAATATAATCCATGGCATAATTAAATATATAGCAATTTCTCCTCCTTCTATTGAAGAAGAAAGTCCTCCTATACCAGTAAAAATCGACATTGCAATTACAGTTAGTGATTGCAGTTTTTTTCTTTGATATGAAACATGTATTTTTTATTATAGTCACCATCTACCAGACGTTTTTCCAAGAAAATAAATATAGCTTTAGCTATTATAAAAAGCACAACGGAAAAAAGAATACATCTCCCCCAATTTGTATCAAATACAACATATTCCAGAGAAAATATGTATGCAACAAAATAAAGTCCTACACCAATAACAACTACTATTATATTTTCAAACAAAGGTTCTATTTTGTAGAATTTTCCTACATACCCACCTATACATGCAGTAAGGAATACTGGAGATAAAGCAATACAAAAAAAACACAACGAACTAAAGAAAAATATATACTTAATTTTTTTATATTTATTTTTTTCAACAAATTCTTGCATTTTATTTAATGTTGTCCACCAAAAATCATGATTTCCTTTTAGTAAAATTTTAGTTCCTGGTAGGTTATCTATAAATTTAAAGTCCTTCTTTGCTTCTCTTATATACATCGCCCAAGAAAAATCTCCTGGTAATAATACAACGTCTTCTTCATTTATTTTGCTTAACCAATTTTCACTTATCTTTTTTTCGTAGTTTGCCCAATTCTCTCCAAATATGTTCATTGGTTTGTTTACTCCAAATGATAAGTGTAAATCGCCTATTCCGTAAATAGCCACTAAATGACTCCTTTCGTTTAATCCGTTACTTTTATTTTAGTTGTAAATCTGGCACAGCATTTAAGCTTAAATCACTTATATTTCCAGCTAAATAATTGTAATATCCTGCTGATGCAATCATTGCTGCATTATCTGTACATAGTTTTAAATCTGGCATATATACTTTTGTATCTTTTAATTCTAAAAATGATTGTCTAATATAGCTATTGGCTGAAACTCCTCCTGCTAGTGCTACTGTATGTATTCCTGTTTGTTCTATTGCTTTTTGTACATTATTTATTAATATTTCTGATACAGTTTTCTCGAAACTTTTGCATAAATCAGCTTTGTTTATTTCAGGATTTTTATGATGTAAGTTTATTACAGCTGTTTTTATTCCACTAAAACTAAAATCTAAATTTTCAAAGTGAGTTTTTGGAAGTTCTATGTTTGCATTTCCTTCTTGCGCTAGCTTGTCTACTTTAGGTCCACCTGGATAACCTAATCCGATTACTCTTGCAACCTTATCAAAGGCTTCACCAACAGCGTCATCTCTTGTCTTTCCTAATACATCAAATTCTGTATAGTCCTTTACATGTACTATTTGAGTATTTCCTCCTGACATCATAACACATAAAAATGGTGGCTTTAGTTCTTTATATGTAATATAATTTGCAGCTATATGTCCCTCAATATGGTTTGTTCCTATTAATGGCTTATTTAGTGCAAAACTTAAAGCTTTTCCATATGAAAGTCCAACTAAAAGAGCTCCCACAAGTCCTGGCCCGTATGTACATGCAATTACATCAACATCTTCTAATTGAATATTTGCTTCTTTAATTGCTGCTTTGGTTACATCTGATACATTCTGTATATGATTTCTTGAAGCAATTTCTGGAACTACCCCTCCATAAAGTGTATGAATTGCTATTTGAGTGTTTATTACATTTGATAAAACTTCTCTACCGTTTTTAACAACGGCAACAGATGTTTCATCACAACTTGATTCAATTCCTAAAGTATAAATATCTTTTTTATTCATTTTATGTATTAATTACTCCTCTTTTATACTCCTGCTATTATTCTTATTAATTTCACTAGTGCTTCTTCTAATCCTCTAATTGCAGGAGATATAATCATACTTGCAAATGGTGTTACCCATATTATTATAAATATTATGTATAATATTTGTTGATGTTCTTGATACCATATTCTTGCTTTTTGTGGTAAAAATGCCTCTAATATTTTTGATCCATCTAATGGTGGTAATGGGATTAAGTTGAATATTCCAAGTCCAACATTCATTTCTATTGTTGATACTATGATTTCTATTAGTACATTTCCTGTAGTTGTTGCTAGGAAACTTCCTCCGAATCTTATTAATAATCCATATATAATAGAAAATATCACTGCTAGAATTATGTTCATTGCTGGTCCTGCTATTGAAACTAAAGCATTTCCTTTTTTTATTGAAATTGTTCTATTAAAATTATTTGGATTTATTTGGACTGGCTTTCCCCATCCAAATCCTGCTGTAATCAATAGCACTGCTCCTACTGGATCTATGTGTGCAAATGGATTTAATGTTAATCTTCCTTGTCTTCTTGGTGTATCGTCTCCTAATTTATCTGCCATCCATGCGTGAGCAAATTCATGAAATGTAATTGCTATTAATATTGCTGGTATTGATAGTATTAGTGCAAGAAAAGCGCCTGGTGTAGTTAAGTAATACTTTAAATTATCTATTATTAATATTGCTATTATTACTATCATCCATGGATTTGAAAATGTGTTATAGAACATAGTTCCTCCTTAATTTCAATTATTATGCTTTTGTTAATTCATCATCAACAAATTGTTTTGCCTCTTCTATATTGTCTGTTTCAACAAAAAAGTTTTAGCGATCTGATAAAGGCTTCATTGTTGGGAATAATAATACATCTCTTATTGATGCTGAATTTGTTAATAGCATTACTAATCTGTCAATTCCCATTCCCATTCCACCTGTAGGTGGTAATCCTATTTCAAGAGCATTGATGTAATCATCGTCCATCATTCCGGCTTCATCATCGCCTCTTTCTCTATTTTTGATTTCATTTACGAATCTCTCATGTTGGTCTATTGGATCATTTAATTCTGAGAAAGCATTTGCATATTCCCTTCCTCCAATAAATAATTCGAATCTTTGTGTCATTTCTGGTTTTCCTGCTACCTTTTTAGCAAGTGGTGAATTTTCAATTGGATATTCATATACAAATGTTGGTTGAATTAACGTTTCCTCAACTTTTTCATCAAATACTTGAGCAATAATATCTCCTCTTGAATTCTTGATGGGATCAATTTCTATGTGCATTTCTTTTAATACATTTTGTGCTTCTTCGTCTGTTTTTATTGTATTAAAGTCAACTCCTGTTACTTCTTTTATAGCATCAATCATAGTTATTCTCTTCCACTCTGGAGTTAAGTCAATATCAACACCCTGGTAGTTTATCTTCATTGTTCCTAATACTTTTTGTGCTATTTTTGATACTAATTCTTCTGTTAAATTCATCATATCTTCTAAGTTTTCATAAGCTGAATATAACTCTATAGTTGTGAATTCTGGATTATGCTTTATGTCCATTCCTTCATTTCTGAAAATTCTTCCTATTTCATATACTTTTTCAAAACCACCAACTACTAATCTCTTTAAGTTTAGTTCTGTTGCAATTCTTAAATACATATCGATATCTAATGTATTGTGATGTGTTATAAATGGTCTTGCTGTTGCTCCGCCTGATATTGTGTTTAATATAGGGGTCTCAACTTCAAGGTAACCTTTATCATCTAGTATTCTTTTCATTTCTTTTATTATTTGTGTTCTTTTGATAAATGCATCTTTTACTTCTGGATTCATTATAAGGTCTATATATCTTTGTCTATATCTTAAGTCTGTATCTTTTAATCCATGAAATTTTTCTGGTAGTGGTTTTAATGATTTTGCTAATAAAGTTACTTTCTTAGCATGAATTGAGATTTCTCCAGTTCTTGTCTTAAATACAAATCCTGTTATTCCAATAATGTCTCCTATATCATCTTCTTTGAATTGTTTATAGCTTTCTTCTCCTAATTCATTTATGCTTACATAACTTTGAATTTTGCCATCACCATCTTGAATATGGCAGAATGATGCTTTTCCCATTATTCTTTTTCCCATTATTCTTCCAGCTACAGTAACATCTTTACCTTCTAGTTCATCATAATGTTCCATTATTTCTTTACTTGTATGAGTTCTTTCAAACTTTGTAATTTCAAATGGATCATGTCCTTCTTCTCTTAGTTTATCTAATTTTTCTCTTCTTACTTGCATTAGATGATTCATATCTAATGTTTCATTTTCCTGAATGTTGTTTTCATTATTATTTGTTTCCATTTTGACTCTCCTTGTTTATTATTCAATAGTATTATTATACCTCAAATGCTTGTTTTTGTAAACCTTTCGCATTGCAAAAATTATGTAAATTTCTAATTGTTTACTCCATGATGTGCAGTTGGTGCTGAATCATCTATTTTGCTAAAAGTAAAACCATTGCTTAGTCCATAATCTATTATACTTTCTAACGCATTTAATGTTTTTGTATTTCCACTAAAGTCATGCATTAGTACAACATTAGCTCTTGTTTTCCTTAGTCCTTTTGTTACATTGTTATACACATCGGCTGAGTTCTTTGCCTCTCCCGCATCTCCTGCTGATACGTTCCAATCAAAATACTTAAATCCTCGTGCTGTTACTTCATTTACTAATTTTGACATTATTCCCGGATTAAATTTACTTATTGTGTTTGAGCTTCCTCCTGGGAATCTTGTATAATAAGTAGTTATTCCGGTTGAATTCTTTATCTTGGTCTGTAATTTTGTTATGTTAGACATATAAGCATCAACAGATTTATATATATCTTTGTAATTATGTGAATATCCGTGAATCCCTACTGTATGTCCTTCAGCCACTTCTCGTTTTATATATTTTTCGCCATTGCTATCATAATTTAATATAAAGAATGTTGCTTTTACACCCTTTTTCTTTAAAATATCCAATACTTTTGGTGTGATACTAGAGCTTGGTCCATCATCAAAGGTTAAATAGATTACTCCATCTTTATTTTGGCTATTGGCTTCTTGCTGTTTATATACAATAACAGTTCTGCTTGCTTTTCCTTCGTTGCCTTTCGAATCAGATACTTTATATGTGATTGTATATGTTCCTGCTTTATCTGTATTTACGCTTCCTTCTGTTGTTATTTTAGATGTTAAATCTCCATCTTTATCATCTGTTGCTTTTGCACCTTTTTCATTGTATTTGCCACCAATTACGACATACATCCTTTGATTTCCATTTAGTGTTATAACTGGTGCTACGTCATCTATTAAATGTACTTTTCTCTTCTTTTCGGTTGTATTTCCTGATGTGTCAGACACTGTATATACAATTTCAATTTCATCATCATTTATTTTGTTTTGCTTTAATTCTACTTTGTCAGTTATATCTCCATCATAATTGTCAATTGCTTTATATCCCGGATCTTTGTATTCTTTCGCATACGAATATTCTATTTCGTCACTACCTTCTAGAGTTATTTCTGGCGAAATTGTATCAACTATTTGTACAGTTTGCTTATGTGTGTATTTTCTTCCCCATAGCATCGGAATCTCAAGTTCTACTTCATAATTTCCTACTTTATAATAATCAATATTTCCATTTACTTTTATTGACTTTGATACATCTTTTCCCATATATATTGTTTTTGGTTCTTGTAGTTCGGTTCCACTTTTTGCTTCTATTTTTATTGTATTTTTTGAGCTTTCTTCAATGATAGGATTTTTAAAAGATAATGTAAGAAATGCAATTAATATGTATATTGCAATTATTTCAATTACTCTTATAATTACTCTTTTTTTGCTTTTTCCATGTTTGTGGTTTCTATTTTTATGTGATACTACTATTGTTCTCCATATTAATATTATTGCAATTATTGCTTCAATTAGTATTTCCACGTTTTCTGCTAAAAATATGTTATTCATTTTGTTTCCTCTTTTGCTTCATTTTATTCTACTTTTATTTCTAGAAAAATTATAACACTTTATTATTCTTTTGTCTTCAATTTATTGAATTTAAATTTATAATTTTTAAGCCCTAATCAATAGGGCTTAATTAATGTATATGTCATTAATTATTTATTATATATACAAAACACGGGCATATTTTATGATTGTATATTTATATAGTCTTTCTCCTTTCTAGTTATTGATTATGTAATTACAATTTATAATTTCTTTGGATTTTTTCAGAAACAAATATATTGACAAATAATGACATAAACATTATTCATATTATAATGCATGATTTGTTTCAAGTCAACAATAATCGTATGTCGTTTTTTGACAAAATTCGACATCAGCTAAATTAAGCTAATGTCGAATCCATTTCAATTATTCCTAAATCAATAAATGATATTAATAATAAGCTTAGCATATATCGTCTTTTACTTGTAATTTCATATTCCAAAATTGCTTTGTTAAAATCAGATATATCATCTAAATTTATCTTATCAATCTTTATGTATCTTAAAGAATTAATCATTTCTTTAAAGGCGTTTTCTATTGATTTCTCATTCAATTTTGAATCATCATATTTTTTATCATTTATATATCTTTTTAATTTATTCTTTTCAAAATCAAATCTTTCACTAAATTTAATCATTTCTTTTTCAAAATTTGATATTATAAATGTTTCTATTGCAGGATAGCTTAATAATAACATACCTCCAATTTGGTCAAATTTATTTTCTATACTTGGTGTTCTAGAATTTGAAAACTTGCTAATCAATTTTTTTATGTTATTCTCATCTTTTAATCTATCTCCATCAAATATATAGTATATTGCTGCATTTTCATAGTTAAATGTTAAATCATGATGCTTTAATTCTTGTATTTGTTCTTCTATAAATTTTTCATTTTCTATACTTGAAATATTGCTTTTTTCTGAATTGATTATTGCAATTTTGGATTGTACGTTTTCATCACTTTCAAGTAAAAAAGTTTCTTTTCCGCTTCTAGTTCTTGTTATAATTTCTTTGTATCCTAATATTCTTTTAAATATAATCGTAAGAAGATTGATTTCTCTTCTTTCTCCTTCAACTATATAAATGACTTTTCCTATATTCTTACTCTTATTAAGTTTTATTTTATTATTTAATATTTGGTAATCCATTAAACACTCCACTTAAATACATTTTTTCTAAATTTTGTGCCTCTCTTGGCTTACTATCTGACACTCTGTTTAATACACTACCCTTTCCATCTATAAAATCAACTGTATAAATTTGATCAGGTCTTAGCAAATTGTTTGTAAGTAAATTTGTAGAGTGTGATACCAATAAAAGCTGTGCATCTTTTGAATTTTCCATAAAATATTTGATTATTTTTTCTTCAAGCGTATTGTGAAATCCACTACTGAATTCATCAATTACTGCCATTCCACCATTTCTCATAGTTTCAAATACAATTGGAATAGTGTTTATTAAAGTTTGATTTCCTTCTGATTCCATAGTTATTGGTAAAGCAAAATTCATATTTTTTCTTTCTACTATTATATCTTTCTGTCCATTTTCAAAATTAAATTTTAATCTTCCATTATCATAATTATTAGTATATGTAACTGTTTGTGAATTTCCTATTTGTTTTAAAAATTGATTAAATTTATCAGTACCATTTTTGTCAAAATAATCTCTATACGTTATAATCGATGAGTTTCCAGCTGATTTATATATTCTCTTATTTGGCTGATCAATATATATTGATTTTTCAAGAAATTCAAACCATTTTCTGAGAGTAGCATCATCTACAAATTTTGTGTCAAAATAAACTTTTCTAATTGCACTTTGATTTCTTTGAAGATTTTCAATTGATGTTTTATTGCCATTTGGGCTAGTATATTCTGCATATTCTTTTAATCGATTTAGTCTTTCAACATTGTCTATATATATTTTTTCTTTGTATATTCCTTCATCATTGCCTTCTATTAAATATGAAATATTTTCATTATTTATAAGGAATTCATAGGTTAATTGCATATTTCCTTTTCGTTCTTTAAATAAGCATACATAGTCTATTGGTCTTAAATTTACTTGCCAAACAAGTAAGCTTAATAAAAGTCTTATTGAATGCAATACTGTTGATTTTCCTGTTGCATTTCC
>ERZ860508.956-NODE-956-length-19031-cov-4.685339_pt1 | contig 19031 bp, 10 predicted proteins | sample MGYA00509976_ERZ860508 | MGnify/ENA primary metagenome ERZ860508 (study PRJEB30046, sample SAMN00715242) | human gut metagenome | study: EMG produced TPA metagenomics assembly of the A metagenome-wide association study of gut microbiota in type 2...
CATGCAGTCAATCAAAGCCTGCACGCTTTCCTTCGGCATGGCATTATAGCAGGATGCACGGAATCCACCTACAGAACGGTGTCCCTTGATACCTACCATACCTCTTTCGGTAGCGAACTTCAGGAAGTCAGCTTCCAATTCCTTGTATTCGGGAGCCATCACAAAGCAGATGTTCATGCGTGAACGGTCTTCTTTGGCAGCCGTACCCACAAACATTTTGTTACGGTCAATTTCAGCATACAGCATATCGGCCTTTTCGATGGCACGGCGTTCCATTTCCTTCACGCCACCCTCTGCCTTAATCCAGCGCAATGTCTGCAGGGCTGCATAGATGGGGACAACGGGAGGAGTATTGAACATAGAGCCGCTATCCACATGCGTCTGATAGTTCAGCATGGTCGGGATATAGCGGGATACCTTACCCAGCGCGTCATTCTTCACGATGACGAATGTAACACCGGAAGGAGCCAGATTCTTCTGCGCACCACCATAGATACAGATATATTTGGATACGTCGATGGGACGGGAGAAAATATCAGAAGACATATCGGCCACCATCGGAACGTTTACGTCCAAATCCTCTTTCAGTTCCGTACCGTAGATTGTATTGTTGGTAGTGATGTGGAAATAGTCTGCATCAGCAGGCACTGTATAGTCCTTCGGAATATAAGTATAAGTAGATTCAGCGGAAGAAGCGACTTCAACTACTTCACCGAATGCCTTAGCTTCTTTCATGGCTTTCTTGGCCCATACACCCGTATTCAGGTAAGCAGCTTTCTTTTCAAGGAAGTTGAAGGGTACCATGCAGAATTCCAAACTGGCACCACCGCCCAAGAACAGTACCGAATATCCTTCGGGGATATTGAGCAATTCTTTGAATAATGCCACAGCTTCGTCCACAACGGGTTGGAAGTCTTTGGCACGGTGGCTGATTTCCATCAGTGAGAGGCCTGAGCCATTGAAATCAAGAATAGCTTGTGCCGTATTCTCAATCACCTCACGAGGAAGGATAGAAGGTCCTGCATTGAAATTATGCTTTTTCATTTGAAGTTTGTTTTGGTTATACAATTTCGTTCATTAATGTCTTTCGACTTTGCGAAATTACGGAAATATTTCTTCAAAACAAACCTTTCCTGATGAAATTCTATTTTTAAGCCGCATTTAGCTTACTTTTTAATGGTTTATACAAGATATATGCACCATTTTGTTATCTTTACTTATCAAGGATAATACTTTTAGAGAAACTAAAAGCAAGGCGGTTTCATTACTTCATATTCAAAAGAATAAGCGCAAATAAAATGAATATTTATAAGATAAATCATTTTGCTTCCTCGATAACAGTTTTCATTCCCTTGATTTTTTCACCGCGTACCAGCGTCAACAAATGTTTCATTTTACTGCGGCGCACGGCTACAAAGGCATAGTGTTCCTTTACGTCCACCTGCCCGACATCTTCACGCGCCATCCCTCCTTTTTTATACAAGAAGCCGACAATATCTATCTTGTTCAACTTATCCTTTTTCCCTTTACCTATATATAAGGTAGCCCATCGGGGCTTGGCCGGTTTGGGAAGCGTCTCCGGAAACTCGTACGTTTCGATGTCTTCAGAAATGTACTCGGGTACCCGCTCCTCGGCATGCAGGACAAGATATGCATTTCCCGATGCCTCCCAACGGGCGGTACGTCCATTACGGTGTGTATAGGCTTCCTCGTTTACGGGAGGATGGTAATGCACCACATTCTCAATACCCGGAATATCCAGTCCGCGGGCGGCAAGGTCTGTAGATATCAGCACGGCGCAACTGCCATTACGGAACTTGTAAAGCGCACGTTCGCGGTCGGGTTGCTCCATACCGCCATGAAACATGTCGCAAGGGAACTTCCTGGCTTTCAGGTACCCAACAACACGCTCCACGCTTTCACGATAATTGCAGAATACCAGAGTGGAATGATAGCCGAGAGTACAAAGCAGGTTATAGAGGGTCTCCAGCTTGTCCTTCTCCGGAGAAACGACCTTATGCAGCCGCAGACGCGGAGCAAGGGCTTCCGGAGCAAGAAAATCAAGCTTCATGAGCCGGGAGACGGAAGACGGGGAATCACCTCCTACTCCGGCAAATTGCGGTATTTCCTCTGCATCGGTGGCCGAGAGAAGCACACGCTTTTTCAGTGAGGGAAGCTGTCCGATAACCTCCGCCATCTCGTCATGGAAACCGAACTCAAGACACTTGTCGAATTCATCTATCACCAGAGTGACGACAGTGGCGGCATTGAAATTCTCTTTCCTCAAATGGTCGCTCATACGTCCCGGAGTACCGATAATGACAGCGGGATGAACGCCTTTCATTGTCCGGTGTTCTTCCATGGCAGGGCGTCCGCCATAGCAGCTCATAGCTTTGAAAGGAGTTCCCATAGACTTGAACACAGTTTCTATCTGCAAAGCCAATTCGCGTGAAGGTACTAGTACAAGAGCCTGCACACCTTGTATATCCGCTTTCAAGGTCTGTACCAGCGGAAGGAGAAAAGCCAGTGTCTTACCCGAACCGGTGGGCGAAAGAAGTACTAAATCTTTAGCTGATTGATAGGCTTCCTTAGCAGCCTCCTGCATCGGAGTAAGTTCTTGTATCTTCAAATTATGAAGTATATCCGAAAGTTCCATGAATATCTCTTTTTTTAATCAATATGCAAAGATACGGATAAGAAGTCAGTTTCCATCAAAACGAAAACAGCTTTTAAGAAAGCTACCCAAATCATGACATGCCCGTCATACTAAAAAGGGAGACTCTCCTTATAGTTTTCTGAAGCTTTTACCAAGCCCAATCGTCAGCACTATAAGTAGCTTCTACAGTCGTCTCTATCTCATTAGGCAGGTTACAGAAGAAGTCGATACCGGTTTCTTGCTCCAGCTTGTCGATGCTTACGGCATATACCAGGAAGTCGTCGGCTGTAGGTTTCTGTGGCAACGTTTCTGCATGAGGCACATAAAAGCCAATCGTTTTATACACTCCATTTTTTTCAGATAAAATAGCCATATAATAATAAGCAGGTACAATCAGACCTCTCACAGTTTTTCCATCAGCATCTGTTGTAGGATAAAGTTGGTCATTGGCTTTCAGTGTACCGGTGAAGTTGGTCAGCAATTTATTTATCGTACCGCCTTTGGTCACATAGACCTTGTCGTAGACAGACTGCTGAGTAGAACGTCCCCATGTCTGCACTTGTTTCTCCAATGCAGCCCAGTATTTTTGATTGAACACTCCTATTTGCGGAGAAATGTTAGCATAATAGAAAGTCTGCCGGTTAGCATCTCTGCAATATACCCGGTCTTCACTCGCCACAAGATGTCCTTTGTCGTACCCGTCACTTTTGTGCATGCTTTCGGTCACTTCCACAGAATTGTCAATATTAGGGTCGTCCTGCTCCCACTCATTCTTTCTGGATACATTGTCCTGACTTGTCCACTGGTCGAAACTGAATGCCACCCATGCCGAATGCTTCTTCTCAGCCACATACTCCAAAGCAAAATTCACACACTGGCTATTGTTAAAAGTCACGTTGTACGCCACATACTGATTGCTTTCATTCAAAGCGGGAGTTTCCATATTCATCGCAGACGGATACTTGGATTGATAACGGAAATTTGAATTAGGGTTAGGACCTTCGCTTTTTGTATCGACTATCAGATATTCCACCCCTATTTCATTACCCATAATATAGGCTACACGCAATTTCAGGTAATGATAAAAGTCCGGTTTTTCATAACGCACCCAATAAGTATTTCCCAAAGTTATAAGCGCTGTTTCTGCCCAATTTTCATTGACGGGAACCGTAGTCATGGCATCCAGCCTGCTTTCGGAAGCTTCGATAAAGCTATAAGAATCTCCTATAAAAGATTTCTCGTTAATATAGAAAGGGGAATCAAAGCCTGAAGGTTTAAGCACACTGAACTCTATATTAGGATTTTCATATCCTTTCAGTATGGCTGTGGAAGTGCCATTTTCGGTATTTTCAATATACCCATTCGCTTTTACCAGCGAATCTCCCTCATTGTCACATGCCGCAAAACAAACGGATATGAGCAATCCTAAAAGACAAATTGCATATTTTTTATTCATCATAATCATTTTTCTATCAGACAATAAGGACGGCTCACTTTACAAGATACGAAATCTTTGTAAGAGAACCGCCCTCACTAATTATATACTCACTCTATTATCATCTTTTTGCCAAAGAACCTTCCACGTATTCAAACTTGCCATCAGCAACAAGTTTATAAACTACCGTCCAATTCTCAGCAGTACCCGTATACACACCAAAGTTTATGGTATAGAATACATCGACACCGTCCACCATTTTTGCATCCGGATTCAAAGAGGCAAGAACCTCTCCCATTACTTCAACAAAGCGTTTCTGAAGCAAAGCCACAATATCAGCATCTGCCATTGACTCGTACTCTGCGGGATATTGGTTCTTGGCAGCACTCGGACGCCAATCAACATTGCCCTGGTAAGCCGAAGCACCTGTATAGTACTCGTTGTTTCCATAGGTTGTCACATATCCTTGTCCTTTCACCATGCCATTGGGGACATCCACATTCTCCCATACCCAGTCAGTCATAGCCTGATAATAAACTGATGATACCGGTTGGTTCTTTCCTGCCGGTAACTCCAGAACTACACTCGGGTCGTAAACCCAAGCCCCGTTGGACTTCACAAACTGATCGACAACGCTAATGGCCTTTTGTGTCATAACCCATTCGGTTCCGTTGTAAATCAATTCCTTGGCAGCCACAGCATTTTCAGCAGAAGTATAATAAGCCACAGCTATCACATCTTCCTCTTGTGCATAAGGATATGCGTTTTTCAAGTAGACAGGAAGTACAGTTGAAGCCGATGTCAAATAACCCATACCCAATGAGGAATATGCCTCCGGCTGCATTACATCAAGTGTAATGCCATTCAATGCGTGTTTATTCCAACCTGAACCGTCATAAGCATACAAAGCCGTACGGTTGCAACCATCGGCTGTGCGAGTAGAAGCCATACCGTATGCAGAAACTGACATAGCTGCTTCTGATTCAGGAATTTGCTTAAAGATTTTCACATCAGCATAATAGCCTTTGATAGGTTCTTTTACTGCAATATTGTACACTTCAAACGTAGGAGCACATTCCGTAGTACTTTTATACATAAAGGCCAGACGGACTTTCTTTCCTGCATAGGCAGAAAGATCTATATCACCCGAATTCACAGCAGTCCAGCTTGACCCACTTCCCCAAGTGATTCCCTCTACAAGAGTCTTGGCAGCAGTCTGCACGTCATCTGTATAATCAGCCAATATATAAGCTTCAACATATCCTGCGCGCTCATGGCCCTTCAAGTGATTAAGAATATTATCAAAAGAAAGCACCGGCTTTGTTGCTTTAGACAAATCTATTTCGGGAGACACCAACCAGCTTTCAGTCGGATTGTTCTTATTATTGGCATAAGCTCCTGCTTTCCAATAGCCATATCCTGCATCATACTTCCAGACATACGAAACTTCCTCCAATGCTATGTTCTGCGCTTTGAAGCCTCCGTCATTCACTTTCATAGAAGCATTCAAATACTCTCCGAAAGATGCACCGGGATAGCAACCGTAAGAGTAAGACCCTCCTTTTTCATAGAAGTTCAACTTCACGGTCTTCTTGTTTTCGTCGTTAACCAACGTAAACATTCCGTCTTGAATGGGCTGGAATACCCAATTTGCAAAAGCATTATCAGGAATCGTAGCACCCAGATTGAAGCGATTATAGGTACCCTGCTGATAAATGAATTTTCCATCAGGACGCTGCAAGGTATATCCTACGCTCGAAGGTACAACTGCAATCACATAATCCGTCACATCACTGGTAATAAATCCATCAGCCACGGTGACTGCTTCACCTGCCATATAGCCATAATTCTTCGACTCATCCTGCAACTTGCCGAAAGGCATCAGATTGCCGTCCTTATCAGGAGCCACAATCACATAGTTGCCACCTTCTTCCGTAATCTCCGATACTTGCTGGTAAACCATCTTTTCTTCACCTCCGCCAATGCTCGGCTCGGTTTCCGAATATGCATAATCTACCATTACCATATCGCCTTCGGCCGCATTCTCCATTGCCTCACCCAGCAATTTTGAAATCCGGTTTTCTGTTTTGGGAGACAAGAACGGCGCTTTTACAGACTCTCCCCACACCTTGGCATAATCATCTGCTGTGAGTTGGTAATGTTTAGCTCCTCCTATAGTTGCCAGATATTCCGGTTCTCCCACCAATTTACTATAAGTCACTTTGACAGCCGACTTGTCATCTGCTGTAGGATAAGTATCAGACAAGAAGGCCGGCATGAATTTGGATGCCGGAATTTCATCCGTAAAATATTTGTCATTAGTCAGTTTGGACAACGCATCAGATAAACCAAGAGATTCTGCCAATGCCTTATTTGTTTTATTAGTGGCTATTGCCTTATAGTCAGCATCCAGAAGCGTGTACTCAATTTTCTTTATATCTGTTACTTCAGGACGTTTAAAGCCATCCAATTTGTCCTCGTTCCAATCGTCATTACAACCTGCAAGCACCAGCAGAGCCGCAGACATATATAACCATTTATTTATCTTCATATCTCTTATGCTTTTTAGGTTTCATTTAGAAGTTTATTTTCAATCTCAAGGAATAAGTACGCCCGAAAGCATAGAACACACGGTATGCACTGTCCCAAGTACCTGTTCCTCCATCATAAGCATCCACAATATAATGGTAGTTCAATAAATTGTTTACATTACCATAAAGAGTAGCATTACACTTACCAATATTAAATTTATAGCTTGCATTCAAGTCGAACTGTCCTCCGGAAGGAACTTTCCAAGGATCAACTACATTAAGTTCTCCCGGAATGATATTACTGGATGAAAGCTGATAATCAGCATAAAGATTAGCGAAATGAGTATAATCCAAACCTACACGCAAATCCTTAGTCACTTTTGCACTCAATCCCAAAGCAGCCGTAGTCTGTGCTGAACCTCCTACTTTTATTCCCTTTTGCTTCAATGTAAATTTAGTATGATCTTCGGCTCCAATACCAGAAGCGACTGTACCTTTAAGGTCTGCCAAAGGATCGCCTGCCGAATTATAGAAATATCCTGTGGCATTGCTGTCCCACTTCCAATCGCCAACAGAAACCATACCAGTCACATCCAACCAACGGAAAGGACGGAATTTCAAATCCAATTCCACTCCCATATGCTTGGCATTCACGCCTGCCATATTCAACATAAACCGGTCGTCCGCTCCATCTGCCGTCGTATAATCACCAGTCTTGGTTGTAGTCTTATCCAACCATTTAGTGAAATAAGCATTCAAATTAGCACTGAAAATACGGCTTTTGAAGCCATATCCTATTTCTGCCGAGAATATTTTTTCATTAATGGCATCAGGATTCGTTTCATTACTTGTGGTACTATTCAGGAATGCTCCTCCTGAGAAGAATGGAGCACGACTGATATAACCCACATTAAAGAATACATTGTGATTTTCTGTCAAGTTATAGTTAGCACCTCCCTTGATGGTATAGCCTAAAAAGTTTAATTTTTCACTTTCCGCATGTTCCTTGTCATAATAGAAACGGTCATAACGCCAATATCCGGTGTTACTCAATGAACCAGCTATAAATGTCGACAGTTTATCCTTATTGTATTCCGCTTGGAAGAACACACCTTCACTCATCACATGACCATCATAATCACGGTATACGACATCACCTACACCCAACTTTTCATATTGCCATGAAGGATTAGCAGCAGCAGCGTTATTAGCAGCTTTCACACGACCGCGATAATAAGAGTCAGTATAATACTCCCCATTGTAAAGGTCGGTAATTTCATTGGTATGAATACCTTTATAATAACGGAAATCAATACCGCCATAGAAATCAATACTTTCGTTTATTTTAGTTGTGTAAGTAGACAGCAAACCGTACCAACGGTGAGAATTCTTAGACTTAGACATCACCATTACAGAACCGTTTTCGCTTTGCTCATTCAAATCTTGAATCTTATCATAAGCAAATGTACCATCCGCATTACGGAAAGTTGTATTCAACACGCCATTGCTGGTTCCATACCAATTATTAGAATCCGTGGAAGTCTGTCCCAAACCTTTATTACCGCCACCTTCACCGATTGACACATAAAGAGCAGTACTCAATGAAGACTTAGCGTTTATTTGCCATTGGTGGTTCAAGCTTATCTGAGGTTTATGATAGAAATTTTTTGCAGAAGCCTTACGTTCACCATTCTTTCCAAAACCATAAGTAGGATTATAACGATATTGTTGACCATCAGGCATGTATTTACGCACTTGCTGCCAACCTTCAACTGTAAGTCCGTCATATTGAGAGCGTTGATTGTGCCACTGCGGAGCGCCGAAACCGGTCAACGCCAATGTATGGTTATCGCCCAATTGCTTGGATATATTTACAAACCAATTATAGCCTTCGAATTCCGTACCTTGGATATAGCCATCACCCCAACGTTTTCCGCCAAGAAGTGTAAATGCCCATCCACTTTTGGTCAACCCGGAAGAAACATTGAACATGATGTTGTTCATTCCATCATTTCCTATACCATACGAAACACTTCCTCCCTTCTTTTGATCAGTGGTACGTGTCACGATATTGATAGTACCACCTACCGACGGCGAAGACACCTTCGACGCTCCAAGACCGCGTTGTGTTTGCATAGAACGGGTCACGTCGGAAAGACCTGCCCAATTGCTCCAATAAACACCGCCCCACTCCATATCATTAACTGGAACACCGTTTACCATCACACCGATATTAGCAGCTTGGAATCCACGCATATTGATTTTTGAGTCACCATAACCACCACCATTTTTAGTTGCATAAACACCCGGAGTCGCTTTCAAAATCTCCGGAAATTCCTGCGTTCCCAACTTTTCTTCAATGTATACAGGATCAACCGTAGAAAGAGCTACTGGCGTTTTGCGGACAACTGCCACTGACGATGTAATCACCACGTCCTTCAGCATCACCGCATCCGGCTCCATCTGAATAGCTCCCAAATCCACAGAAGCGCCCTTCTGCGCAATCTTCTTCTTCTGGTCTTTATAACCCACGTACTTGAATAGTAATGTCGCATTCGAAGCAACGCTTTGCTTGAAATAGCCATCAATGTCGGTCACCGATCCTTGTGTAGTACCTTCCACCATGACGGCGGCACCCACTAACGGTTCACCTGTTTCTGAATCAACAAGCTGACCTCTCACTGTAGTCTGAGCAAATGCAGCGGCACTAAATACCGACAACACTGCAACCAACAGGAATTGAATTAGATGTTTTCTCATAATTCTGTTTTTTGTTAATAGATAGTGTTAATTAAACATTAATTTATGTTTTAAGTCGCAAATATAACTAATAAAAACGAGATTAATGTTATATTTATGTTACATTTTTTGAAGGTAGAAAGGCTTTTTTGAGATATTTTTAAACAAAAAAAGCCCTGCATTCTACAGCAGGGCTTTCGTATTGTCAACAAGTAAAAGAATATACTTTCAAATTCGCACCGAAATCAATCATTCATGAGCTTTCTATAACGTACACGGGTGGGTTCTTCTTTCCCAAGACGTTTCTGTTTATTTTCCTCATATTCTGAATAAGAACCTTCAAAGAAGAACACATTGGAGTCTCCTTCGAAAGCGAGGATATGCGTACAGATACGGTCAAGGAACCAACGGTCGTGACTGATGACCACAGCACATCCGGCAAAGTCCTCCAAACCTTCTTCGAGGGCACGGAGCGTATTCACGTCGATGTCATTGGTGGGCTCGTCCAGCAACAGCACATTACCTTCCTCCTTCAGGCAGAGCGCCAGATGCAAGCGGTTGCGTTCACCACCGGAAAGCACCCCACAGAGCTTTTCCTGGTCGGCACCGGAGAAGTTAAAACGGGACAGATAGGCGCGTGCATTAATGTCGCGCCCTCCCATGCGAATCAGATCGTTTCCGCCGGAAATGACCTGATATACGCTCTTGTTGGGGTCGATATCCTTGTGCTGCTGGTCCACGTAGGCAACCTTTACGGTCTCCCCCACCTCGAATTCGCCTTTGTCTGCCTTTTCCAGTCCCATGATAAGACGGAAAAGCGTAGTCTTACCGGCACCGTTAGGGCCGATGATACCCACGATACCGTTGGGTGGAAGCATGAAGTTGAGGTCATCGAACAACAGTTTGTCACCGAACGCCTTTGCCACATGCTTGGCTTCAATCACCTTATTACCCAGACGGGGACCGTTCGGGATAAAGATTTCCAGCTTCTCTTCCTTCTCCTTCACATCCTCGTTCAGCAATTTGTCGTAGGAGTTCAGACGCGCCTTTCCCTTTGCCTGACGGGCTTTGGGAGCCATGCGCACCCACTCCAGCTCGCGTTCCAGCGTCTTGCGGCGCTTGCTGGCGGTCTTTTCCTCTTGCTCCATGCGCTTGGTCTTCTGTTCCAGCCAACTGGAGTAGTTACCTTTCCAGGGAATACCTTCGCCACGGTCCAGCTCAAGAATCCAGCCGGCAACGTGGTCGAGGAAGTAACGGTCGTGCGTTACGGCAATCACCGTACCCTCGTACTGCTGCAAGTGTTGTTCCAGCCAGTCGATGGATTCGGCATCAAGGTGGTTGGTGGGCTCGTCAAGAAGAAGCACGTCGGGCTTCTGCAACAATAGGCGGCAAAGGGCCACACGGCGGCGCTCACCACCGGAAAGATGTTCTACGGACTGGTCTTCGTGCGGACAACGGAGGGCGTCCATGGCGCGTTCCAGCTTGCTGTCAAGGTTCCAGGCATCGGTCGCGTCAATGATGTCCTGCAACTCGGCCTGGCGGGAGAAGAGCTTGTCCATCTTGTCCTGGTCCTCATAATATTCGGGCAAGCCAAACTTCTGATTGATTTCCTCGTATTCTGCCAGCGCGTCCACAATGGGCTGCACGCCTTCCATTACAATTTCCTTTACGGTCTTGGTGGGGTCGAGGTACGGTTCCTGGGCCAGATACCCCACAGAATATCCCGGCGAGAACACCACTTCGCCCTGATAGGACTTATCCAATCCGGCGATAATCTTCAGCAGGGTCGATTTACCCGAACCGTTCAGACCGATGATACCGATTTTTGCCCCGTAGAAGAACGAGAGGTAAATGTTCTTCAGTACCTGCTTGTTGTTCTGCTGAATGGTTTTATTCAGCCCAACCATAGAAAAGATAATCTTTTTATCGTCTACTGTTGCCATGTATTTAATGATTAATGTTCAGTGATAATGATTAATATCAAGGATTGATGGGGACAAAGATAAGAAAAAAGATGATATTATTTTGCAAATTTCAAAAAAGTATCTATCTTTGCACCCGCTTAACAGCAATGAAGGATTGAATCGCTAGCTCAGCAGGTAGAGCACAACACTTTTAATGTTGGGGTCTTGGGTTCGAGCCCCAAGCGGTTCACATAGAAACAAAGCCAGAAGGCGACAAAAAGAAAAAAGTCCTACAATATCAATGTATTGTGGGACTTTTTTTATGTTTCCATCTTACCTGAAAGTCCCAAAAGGGTACGAAAAGAAAAGTTGGACATCCAAACAGTGGTACAATTGGTACAGTGGGTACAGCGCCTCTTCTGCTTCACACACATGCGCTTATGTACATTACTTCATAACGCGTACATTATTTATATACATGCGTGTGTGAGATAGAAGAGACGCTGTACCCACTGTACCAACTGTACCCATAAACCTCACCTTTACGCCGCTCAAGTTCACCTTTACACGGCCCAACCTCACCTTTGCTTATGTCACTTCACCTCTTCCAGATAAAGCACACGGCTCGAATAGTCGTTCTGCTTGTGATAGTCCACCTTATGGTTGTAGGGAATCTCCAGCCCGTTTGCCATGAGGTAGGCACCACTGAAACTCTTTCCTTCGTAGTTCAAGGGAACATTATCTATACGGTTCAGTTCATGCACCCGGTATTGCTTGTCGGCACAGAGCCCTGCCATCTTCACACGCGGCAGGTGCTGGTTACAGAAATGTTCCGTCTTCCACCAATAGAAGACTGCCTTGTCCTTCTCCGGAGCCACGTACATCAGAGAAGCCACACCTTGCTTGTCATAAGGAGAGAGCAGGCGGTAAATGTCTCCCAACTGTACTACGGGACGAATGGTCTTGTACTCGGCAATGGCATTCTTGCAAAGAGCCTTTTCTTCTTCCGTCATATTTTTGGGCTGGATTTCCATACCCAAACGACCACTCATGGCAACGTCTATCCGATATTTCAGAGGGATGGTGCGGAACGTCTGATGATTGGGGGCAGCACTGATATGCGATGCCATAGCGATGGCGGGGAAGAAATAGGAAGTTCCCCACTGCATATAGACACGTTGCAGGGCATCGGTATTGTCGCTTACCCAGAACTCGTCGAAGTAAGGCAGCACTCCGTAGTTGGCACGACCGCCGCCACTGGCACATGCCTGGATGGTAAGGTCGGGATATTTGGCACGGATGCGCTGGCAGATTTTCTCGAAGCCGCGGTGGAATTCGATGTACATGTGGCTCTGATTATCCTTCGTCAGATATTGCGAACCGTGGTTCTGGACAGACATATTGGCGTCCCACTTGATGTAATCTATTTCAGGATAAGAGGTCATCAGGTTGTCTACCACACCGAAAACGAAGTCCTGCACGGCAGGATTGGCAAGGTCAAGCACTACCTGCGTGCCGCCGCGTCCCAACACAACGTCACGTTCGGAAGCTTTAAGTACCCAGTCGGGATGCTTCTCGTAGAGTTCGCTGGTAGTGTTCGCCATCTCCGGCTCAATCCAGATGCCAAACTTGACGCCATGTTTCTTGGCATCACTCAGCAAGCCTTCAATACCGTTCGGAAGCTTGTTCTTGTCCACCACCCAGTCGCCGAGTGATGAGCTGTCGTTCTTACGGGGATACTTGTCGCCAAACCAGCCATCGTCCATCACGAACAACTCGCCACCCATGGAGGCAATGTCCGCCATCATTTGGTCCATACCTTGCTGGTTGATGTCAAAGTACACGCCTTCCCAACTATTCAAAAGAATCTTGCGGGGGGTAGTGCCGTGCGCCAGTTTGTGCAGGCGTGCCCAGCGATGGAAGTTACGGCTGGCGCCGCCACTCAAGCCTTCATTACTATAAGTCAGGGCAAGTTCGGGAGTGCGGAAAAGCTCGTCCTTCTTCAAGGAATAAGTAGAGTTCTCTTCGTTGATTCCGGCAAAGAAATGGTGGTATTCATCATCGTGTGTCTCAATGCGGAGTTTGTAGTTGCCGCTGTAACAGAGGGCTGCACCAATCACGTTGCCCGTGTTCTCCTGCGGACGGCCGTCAAGGGAGAACATCACTTCGGCATGGTCAGTATGGGAATTGCGCACACCGTCCTTATTCTTGATAACCTTCATGCCCGGAGTGAGAGGTTCCTGCGTCAAAACCCCTTCATTGGCCCAGGAACCGGAGAGATGGGACAGCCATACATCGCCACGGCGGATGGGCAGATAGCCGGAAGCAAACTGATTGAGCACCACCGGCTTCTTCTCCTGATGGGAGATTTCAGTCCAGGATTCTATCACGTCGGCATCCTGCCAGGCACGGTAACAGACGTTGACGAAGAAGGGATACACCTTATCCTTCAGTGCCACGACAGTCGTCACGGCATTCCCTTCCTTTTCGGTAGTCACGTTCAATACTTCGAGCTGGAGGGTCATGTTACCGTCGGCATGCTTCACAGCGAGGGCCGTCTCCACGGGAGCATTCAATCCATATTCGGGATAGGCTGCATGGTTCGCTTCTGCCGCAGAGATATTCTGCAAGTCGGCTTCAGAAAGTCTGTTACCATAATACAAGTGTCTCAGTGTACCGCCTTCAGGAGCCGAAAGCACCAAAGAGGTTTTCGGAGTGGATACACATACGTTTTGAGCCAACAAACTGCCGGTCAGCAGCAGTACTCCAAAGAGGAAATTTGTTCGTTTCTTGAAATTCATGCTTTTCTTGTTTAGATTCTATATTCATTTAGCTGTGCGCAAATGTAGGCGTTTCCCCGAAGATAAAATAGTATCATTTTATCATATCCTTATACAAATTCTATTTCCGGCTGACAATTGTCCCCGTGGCTTGGTTGGCAGGCATCACCAGCACTTCCGCAATCTGGATATGCTCGGGGACGGCAGCGGCGAAATAGACCACTTCGGCTATATCGTCGCCGGTCAGCGGGCGTATACCTTTATATACATTATCGGCCGCCTCCCGGTTACCACGGAAACGGACGACGGAGAAATTGGTTTCCACCAACCCCGGCTTGATATTCGTTACGCGTATCGGGGTATCCACCAGGTCGATGCGGAGTCCGTCGGAAAGGGCCTTGACGGCAGCCTTGCAGGCACAGTACACACTGCCTCCCGGATAAGCGTAATCTCCGGCAATGGACCCCATATTGATAACGTGACCACGGCCTCGCTCCACCATACCGGGAACCACGAGGCGGGTCATGGCAAGCAAGGCTTTCACGTTAGTGTCGATGACAATGTCCCATTCATCCAGGTTACCTTCATGTTCCTTGTCCACCCCAATGACGAGTCCGGCATTGTTCACCAGTATGTCTACCGCCTTCCATTCCTCCGGAAGGGATTCGAGGGCGGCACGGGCAGCCTGCCGGTCGCGGACATCGAAAGGAAGCAGATACACATCGGCTCCATATTTCTCCAACAATTCTTTCTTTACAGCATTCAGTTTCTCCACATTACGGCCATTGAGTATAAGCCGGTAACCGTTCATGGCAAATTTACGCGCGCAGCCTTCCCCTATTCCCGAGGAGGCTCCGGTGATGAGTACAATCTTCTTTTCCATCATGTTATTAAGTTTTAATATCAATACTGCCAACAAAGGTATTACTTATTATTTTAACTTCATAGGAATAATGAATTTTAGAGTAAGGCGAAAAATCCCGATAAATTATGTAACTTTGCACCCGCTTTTTGAAAGCCCGAGAAACTGTTTTGATTTTATTTCAGCTTTCTTCTGAGATTTGTTTAATTCGTTTGGATAAAGTAAAAGACGCTTATGCAAAAGTCCGATTGCATCATCGGTGTGGAGCACGTATCGAAATTTTTCGGAGATAAGGCCGTGCTGAATGATGTGAATTTGTCTGTCCGTAAGGGCGAGTTTGTAACAATACTGGGACCGTCCGGCTGCGGAAAGACAACTCTGTTGCGCCTCATTGCAGGCTTTCAGACAGCCTCGGAAGGAGTGATAACCATTGCCGGAAAGGACATCACACAGACACCGCCGCACAAGCGTCCGGTAAACACCGTGTTCCAGAAGTACGCCCTCTTCCCCCACCTCAACGTGTTCAACAACATTGCCTTCGGGCTGAAGCTGAAGAAGCTGCCCGGTGCCACCATCGAGAAGAAGGTAAAGCAAGCCCTGCGCATGGTGGGCATGACGGACTATGAGGACCGCGACGTAGACTCCCTCTCCGGCGGGCAGCAACAGCGCGTAGCCATTGCCCGAGCCATCGTCAACGAACCCGAAGTGCTGCTACTGGACGAACCCCTTGCCGCCCTGGACCTAAAAATGCGCAAGGACATGCAGATGGAGCTAAAGGAGATGCACCAGAAGCTGGGCATCACCTTCGTATATGTGACCCACGACCAGGAAGAGGCACTGACCTTGAGCGATACCATCGTCGTGATGAGCGAAGGACGCATCCAGCAAATAGGCGTGCCGACGGACATCTACAACGAACCCATCAACTCCTTCGTAGCAGACTTCATTGGTGAAAGCAACATCTTGAACGGAGTTATGATAAAGGATAAAGCCGTCACCTTCTGCGGACACGAATTTGAATGCGTGGACACGGGATTTGGCGAGCAGATGCAGGTAGACGTAGTGATTCGCCCCGAAGACATCTACATCTTCGATGTATCCGACGCCGCACAGCTGACGGGGACCGTAACCAGCTGCATCTTTAAAGGCGTACACTACGAAATGCTGGTGCAGACGCGCGAAGGCTACGAGCTGATGGTGCAGGACTACCATGCCTTCGAGGCAGGACGCGAAGTCGGCCTGCTGGTGAAACCCTTCGACATCCACGTGATGAAGAAGGAACGCACCTGCAACACCTTCGAGGGAAAGCTGGTGGACGAGACGCACGTAGACTTCCTGGGCTGTAACTTCGAGTGCCTCCCCGTGCAGGGCATCGAGCCGGGCAGCGCCGTGCAAGTGGAAGTAGACTTCCAGCACGTCATCCTCGAAGACAACGAAGAGGACGGCCGTCTGACGGGTGAAGTGAAATTCATCCTCTACAAAGGGAACCATTACCACCTGACCGTGTTTACGGACTGGGACGAAGACATCTTTGTCGACACCAACGACGTGTGGGACGACGGCGACCGCGTAGGTATCACCATCGCCCCTCAAAATATACGGATTGTTCAATCTCTTAATAAGGAAGGAAGTGCTCAATAAGTTATCCCATTTCTTCATGCGCCGGCGCAACTGGACGGTACCCTACGCGCTGTTTCTGCTTGTATTTGTCATAGTACCGCTGCTGCTCATCGTGCTCTATGCCTTTACGGACGACGGAGGGGCGTTTACGTTGGCCAACTTCCGCAAGTTCATGATGCACCCCGAAGCGATGAACACGTTTGTCTACTCCATCGGAATAGCCGTTATCACCACGCTGGTCTGCCTGCTGCTGGGCTATCCGGCAGCGTATATCCTGAGCCAGAAGCAATTCAACACCTCACGCACCATGGTGGTGCTGTTCATCCTCCCCATGTGGGTGAATATCTTGATACGTACGCTTGCCACAGTGGCGCTGTTCGACTTCCTGAACCTGCCGCTGGGCGAAGGTGCCCTTGTGTTCGGTATGGTCTACAACTTCCTGCCGTTCATGATATACCCCATTTACAACACCCTTCAGAAGATGGACCACAATCTGATTGAGGCTGCGCAGGACTTGGGAGCCTCTCCTACCCGCGTATTCGGCAAGGTGATTCTGCCGCTCTCCATGCCGGGAGTGATGAGCGGCATAGTGATGGTGTTTATGCCTACGGTTTCTACCTTTGCCATTGCCGAGTTGCTGACAATGAACAACATCAAACTGTTCGGCACCACAGTGCAAGAGAATATTTACAACGGAATGTGGAACTACGGTGCCGCCCTCTCGCTCATCATGCTGCTGCTGATAGGCATCACCATCCTCTTTACCAACGAGGAGGACGGGGCATCGAATGAAAGCGGAGGTGTGATATGATGACACGAATCTTAACCCGCGGCTACTTGTGGCTGCTGCTGGCGTTGCTCTACTCGCCCATCTTAATTATTATGATATTCTCCTTCACGGAGGCAAAGGTGCTGGGCAACTGGACGGGATTCTCCACCAAGCTGTACAGCTCCTTGTTTACGGGCGGGATGCACCACTCGCTGATGAATGCCATCTGGAACACATTCGCCATTGCCCTGCTTGCCGCCACCGCCAGTACGGCGCTGGGCAGCATTGCAGCCATCGGCATCTTCAATCTGCGCTCGCGCACACGGCAGGTAATGAACTTCGCCAATGCCATCCCGATGATGAATGCAGACATTATCACCGGTGTGTCGCTGTTCCTGCTGTTCGTCAGCTTCGGCATATCGCAAGGATTCACCACAGTGGTACTGGCACACATCACTTTCTGCACGCCCTACGTGGTGCTCAGCGTAATGCCCCGGCTCAAAAAGATGAACCAGAATGTCTACGAGGCGGCACTCGACCTGGGCGCCACACCGTTCCAAGCACTGCGCAAGGTTATTCTTCCGGAGATATTTCCGGGTATGATAAGCGGATTCATCCTTGCTTTCACGCTCTCCATCGATGACTTTGCCGTGACCATCTTCACCATCGGCAACCAGGGGCTGGAAACGCTCTCCACCTACATCTACGCCGATGCGCGCAAAGGTGGACTGACGCCGGAACTGCGGCCACTCTCCACCATCATCTTCGTGACGGTGCTGGTGCTGCTGATTGTAATCAACAAGCGGGCCGAACGGACGAAAAACGATTGATGTGAGTGATGAGTTATAAGTTATCAATTGTCAAGAACAAGATGATGAAAAGGATAATAAACATACTGATTCTACTGTGCTGTATCGCATCCCTCTCTTCTTGTGGAAACTCCACAGAAGAGCGCAGCCGTGTACTGAAGATATACAACTGGGCGGACTACATCGATGAAGATGTGCTTGCCGAATTTCCCGACTGGTACAAGCAGCAGACGGGCGAAGACCTCCGTATCATCTACCAGGTGTTCGATATCAACGAAATCATGCTCACCAAAATTGAGCGCGGGCACGAGGACTTCGACGTCGTATGCCCCTCGGAGTACATCATCGAACGCATGCTTCGCAAAGACCTCCTGCTACCCATCGACCGCAACTTCGGCCACACGCCGGACTACATCCCCAACGTGTCGCCCTACATTCGCCACGAGCTGAACAAGACCTCGCAACCGGAACGCCAGACCGAGGACTATGCCGTGCCCTACATGTGGGGCACCGCTGGTATCCTCTTCAACAAAAAGTTTATTACCGCCGAAGAGGCCGACACATGGGACATCCTCTGGGACTCCAAAAACCGCGGCAAAATACTGATGAAGGACAGCTACCGCGATGCCTACGGTACCGCCATCATCTACGCCCACGCCCGGGAGCTGGCCGACAGCACCGTCACCGTAGAGCAACTGATGAACGACAACTCCCCGCAGGCCATCGCCCTGGCCGAGCAACGCCTCAAGGAGATGAAACCCAACATCGCCGGCTGGGAAGCCGACTTCGGCAAGGAAATGATGACCAAGAACAAGGCGTGGATTAACTTCACCTGGAGCGGCGACGCCGTCTGGGCCATCGAGGAGGCCGATGCCGTGGGTGTGGAACTGGACTACACCGTCCCCTGCGAAGGCAGCAACATCTGG
>ERZ860508.963-NODE-963-length-18893-cov-3.033231_pt1 | contig 18893 bp, 18 predicted proteins | sample MGYA00509976_ERZ860508 | MGnify/ENA primary metagenome ERZ860508 (study PRJEB30046, sample SAMN00715242) | human gut metagenome | study: EMG produced TPA metagenomics assembly of the A metagenome-wide association study of gut microbiota in type 2...
TCCTTCGGACTATGCAATTTCATATTCTTAATAGCATTCTTTCCTCCAACCACAGATAAATCATCCGGATAAAAAATACATGTTGGCGGTTCCTTTAATTTTAACAGCTCATATGTAAGCTTCTCAGCTTTTATTGAATCAAGATAGGTTGATTCTTTAATGTATTCATCTGGAACTTCTACCCCTAATTCATCCATTGTCTTATAAAAGGCTGCCAGACGCTCTTTCGTAACCTCTGATTCAACATTTCCATAAATATAAGCTATCTTTCTGTGTCCCCTGCTGTACGCGTAACGTACTAATTCACTCATCCCTTTCACGTTGTTAGAATTGACCGATGTACTGCCATTGAAAATGTAGTCGATGGTCACAACTGGTAATCTCCCGTTAACCATTTCATAGATTTCAGGATTGCTGAAATCCTCACAAGCTACAAGCACGCCATCAAAATTTCTGTATAAACAGTGTTCGTAGAAAGTCATCTTCTTAGAGTGATTGCTTACAAATGTAATATCATACCCCTTCTTCTCTGCTTCATTCTTAAAACTCTCAAGAACCTCGGCGAAATACTCATGTGCAAGACCATTATTAAGAAGAACTCCTATGTTATATGAACGGTTCGTCTTAAGTGCTCTGGCTGCTGAATTCGGATAATATCCAAGTCTGTTAGCTGCCTCTTTAACTTTCCTGCGTGTCTCTTCACTGATGTCACTATGGTCATTGAGAGCTTTACTTACTGTAGCAATTGAAACACCACATTCTACAGCAACATCTTTCATAGATACCATAGATTCATTCCTTTCATGCATTACTTAATCGTTTTCGTAGCTTTACTATAACTCATATCAGATATAAATGCAAGTACTTTTATAAATTTCACTTATTTTTCTATATATCATCGTATTTTTTGTGCATTTCTACCAATTCTTGCTCAAATCCAAAATAATCATTGATTTAATCCAAGCCTTAAAATATACTTATTACTATAAAATCAATATTAGAACTTGTACCTTAATGCACTTAATCGTTTTCTATAAATTATATGTGTACAGGAGGTATAATATGCAATTCGGTTTTTTTGATGACATCAATAAAGAATATGTCATAACCACACCAGAAACTCCATTGCCATGGATTAATTACTTAGGCTGTGAGAATTTTTTCAGTCTTAAGAGCAATACTGGCGGAGGATACTGTTTCTATAAGGATGCCAAGCTGCTCCGACTCACAAGATATCGCTATAATAATTCTCCTTTAGATAACAACGGCCACTACATTTATATTAAAGATGAGGATACCATATGGAATCCTGGATGGCAGCCATCCCAGACACCAGTTGAGGATTATACATGTCGTCACGGACTTGGATATACAGTAATTTCTTCATCTAAGAATGGCATTAAGGCTACACAGACTGCGCTTGTTCCTATTGGAGACAATTGTGAGCTTGATAAACTTACTGTTAAGAATACAGGGAATGCTGTTAAACATTTATCCGTATATTCTTATATAGAATTCTGTTTATGGAATGCAGTTGATGACTGCAACAACTTCCAGCGTAACTTCAGCACAGGCGAAGTTGAAGTTCAGCCGGAGATTAATATTGGCGGTGCTGCCATGTCAGCAATATATCACAAGACAGAATACCGTGAGCGGCGTAACCATTATGCTGTTCATGCTGTCAGCACCGCTGCCAGCGGTTTCGATACAAGCAGAGAAAGCTTCATCGGTACATACGGAAGTCCTGCAATGCCTAAAGCTGTTAAAGAAGGTACATCTTATAATTCTATTGCAAGCGGATGGTCACCTGTTGGGTCTTTCAGAATTGATATTGACCTTGAGCCGGGCGAGGAAAAAGAATATGTGTTCATTATAGGATATGCAGAAAACCCTGATGATAAGAAGTGGGAATCTTTTGGAATTATTAACAAAGAACCTGCATATGCCCTTCTTGAAAAATACAACGCTCCGGCAAAATTTGATATAGCTCTTGCTGCTTTAAAAGACTACTGGACTCATCTTCTCTCTTCTTATATTGTTGACACAGAAGACAAGAAGCTCTGCCGTATGGTTAATATATGGAACCAGTATCAGTGCATGGTAACATTTAACATGTCAAGATCAGCTTCCTATTATGAGTCCGGAACCGGACGCGGTATGGGATTTAGAGATTCCTGCCAGGATTTACTTGGCTTCGTACATCTTATTCCTGATTCAGCAAGACAGAGAATTCTTGATATTGCTGCTACACAGTTTGAGGACGGAAGCGCTTATCACCAGTATCAGCCATTAACTAAGAAAGGTAATTCTGATATTGGCTCTGGCTTTAATGATGATCCTTTATGGCTTATTGCAGGAACAGCTGCATATCTTAAAGAAACAGGCGACTTCAGCATTCTTGATGAAAATGTAGCATTTGACTGCGATGCAGGTAAGGCACAGCCGCTTATGGAACATTTAAGAAGATCCTTCAATTATACAACCACTCATCTTGGACCGCACAAGTTGCCACTTATCGGAAGGGCTGACTGGAATGACTGTCTTAACTTAAACTGTTTCTCTTCTACTCCGGGTGAATCTTTCCAGACTACCGGACCATCAGAAGGACCTGTTGCTGAGTCGGTATTTATCGCTGGAATGTATGTAAAATATGGCAATGAATATGCAGACATATGCCACATAGCAGGTCTTACAGAGGAAGAAAATGCTGTACGTTCCCATGTTGATGACATGTATAAAGCTGTTCTTGATGCAGGCTGGGATGGTGAATGGTTCCTTCGTGCATATGATGCAGAAAGCCGTAAGGTTGGTTCACATGAATGTGAAGAAGGACAGATATACATTGAACCACAGGGCTTCTGTGCTATGGCAGGTATAGGTGTCAAAGAAGGACTCGCACAGAAAGCTATGGATTCAGTAGAAAAAATTCTTGATACCAAGTATGGAATCATGATTTTACAACCAGCTTACAGGTCATATCATCTTGAACTTGGCGAGGTATCTTCTTATCCGCCTGGATACAAAGAAAATGCCGGAATATTCTGTCATAATAATCCGTGGGTATCTATTGCTGAAACCGTTGTTGATGATAAGAACAGAGCATTCGAAACATATAAGAAAATATGTCCGGCATATCTTGAAGAAATAAGTGAGATACACAGGACTGAACCTTATGTATATTCACAGATGATTGCCGGCAAAGATGCCGCAAGATTCGGTGAAGCCAAAAACAGCTGGCTTACAGGCACTGCTGCATGGACATTTACAAGTATTTCTCAATATATACTTGGTGTAAGAGCTTCATTTGGAGGACTCACCATTGACCCTTGTCTGCCGGATTCTATTAAGGCACTTACAATCACAAGAAAATTCAGAGGTGCAACATATAATATCACCATCAGCAATACTAAGCACGAAAGAGTTTCTTCTCTTATTGTCAATGGTAATGAAATTACAGGAAACACAGTGCCTTTCAATGCTGACACTAAAGAATTCAATGTAATTGTTAATATCTGATATTTAAGGAGAATAATTATGTTTGATAAGAACTTTTTATGGGGAACTGCCTCAAGTTCATATCAGATAGAGGGAGCCTTTACCGAAGACGGCAAAGGCGTTTCTATCTGGGATACATTTTCTAATAAGCCAGGAAATATCGCACACAACGAGAATGGTAACGAAGCCTGCGACCACTATCACCGCTATCGTGAAGATATTGTACTTATGAAAAGCTTAGGTATTCAGGCATACCGCTTTTCAATTTCATGGACACGAATCTTTCCAGATGGTATTGTAAAGGATTCTGACGGCAATGTGCATTTCAACCAAGCCGGACTTGACTTCTACGATAATATTGTAAACTGTTGTCTTGAAAACGGTATAGAGCCTTTTATAACACTCTATCACTGGGATCTGCCACAGGCACTTGAAGATAATGGCGGATGGCTGAACAGACAGACAGCTTATATATTTGCTGACTATGCAGAATTTATATGTGAGCATTTTTCTGACAGAGTCGTTAATATCGCAACTATCAATGAGCCACAGATAATCTCAGGTCTTGGATATATGAATGGACTTCATGCTCCCGGAAAGAAGCTGGACTGCATCAGCGTGCTGTCAGTCATACACCATCTTGCACTTGCACACGGTCTTGCTGTCACAAGAATGCGTGCCGTTGCAAAGCAGCCAATAAAGACTGGTTTTTCAAGCACTGGCGACTTGTGTTTTCCTGCAAGTGAATGTGATGAAGATATTGATGCTGCAAGAGCTGAAAGTTTCAAGATTGTTACCGGAAACATGACATTTAACCACACTATATTCTGCGATATGACATGCCTTGGCAGGTACCCCGATATTGCAGGAACAGGATTACATCTTGAAAAAGGTCTTGAAAAAATCGGACATTATAAAGAACTCCCATTCGTTAAAGACGGAGATTCAGAACTGATGCACCAGCCTATAGATTTCTTAGGAATCAATGTATATAACGGTCACGAGGTAAGTGTCACAGGACATATAAAGAAAAAGCCTGGAAGTCCAAGAACAGCACTTGGCTGGCCTGTAACTCCAGGAGTTATGAATTATGGTATAAGATACATGTATGAGCGGTATAATCTTCCAATATACATATTCGAAGACGGTCTTGCCTGCAACGATATCATAAGTCTTGATGACAAAGTCCACGACAGCAACCGTATCGACTTTCTGACAAGATATCTCACAGACCTTGAGAAAGCGTATAAAGCCGGTGTTCCGATACTCGGCTACTTCCACTGGTCATTCACAGATAATTTCGAATGGCACAGCGGCTACGACCCAAGATTCGGTTTAATCTATGTAGATTATGAAACCCAGCAGAGAATCCCTAAAGATTCTGCGTACTGGTATTCTGATTTAATTAAGAAGTCATCCAACTAAATATTGGTATTCATAAGTGTGCATGACGCCGTGGCATCTGTATATATGACATGTTCTCATGGATTCCTGCATCTAGTGTGAGTAAATGCCGCCATCTATAGAGTTTATTACAGTGCTGGAAATCAAACGCGCTTCGCTTGAACGAGATTTCCAGCACTGAACTTTTATAGATAGCGGCATTAACTCACACACGATTCGGAATAAATCGAACATATCATATATACAGACGCCACGGCTGTTATTCACTTCATATACGGCAATTCATTAGGATATGCACTATATAGAAGTACCTCTGCGATTGTACGCCCTCATGCCCATAACCCAATTTAATCATTCCTACGATTATTAAAGTACACAAAATTATCAATTGCAGTGAATATATCGTCAAAGTTCTCTCTTGGAGCTGCGTCTATGTATGCTTTTAGAATTGCATTTTCTTTCTCGCCCTTATATCTTCCATAGAATATGTCATATAGGTTGTGTCCTCTGACATATTTTCTGATATTCTCCATGTTGTCTATGATGTCCTGTCTTGTCTCAATTGTTATGTTCAGTTTTTCTAACATTTTCTTAGTGCTGACAAGACGGTACAGGTATTCTTTATATTTGGCATATAATATATCATAGAACTGGTCTACACTTTTAACTACACCTATCTTAGTCATTATCTCAGGGTCAAGAAAATAATTCTCGAATGAATAATATTTTAATATAAGCACATTACGGTCTGTTACTCTTGGCAGATTGCCATAATCCTGCTTTGCACGCTGCTTATAGTAATTGGTAAGCTGGTCTCTTAAGCGGTCAGCATCCTTACCATCTCCATCTCTTATCATAAGGAACTCATCCTTAAGATATAATGTATTGATATATTTCAGATTGGCATAAGTCTTGATGTTTGTACAGCTGTTAGTTGCAATTATTGCTATACGATTGAGGTTGCCATTCTCATCTATAACTTCTGAATAATATTTCTCGAGAAGAAGCGGCAGACGGCTTCTGTCCTGTTTTCCTTCCACTATAAATACAAAGCTCACATTCATAAGGTCATTAGCAGCATACCCAAGATCATCTAATATATCATCAATATCCGCCTCCGGAGTAGCAACTGTATTATTATCTCTATCGTTAATCACCTGACGAATCTGTCTTGTAGTAAAGTTAAATAACATCTGCGGTGAATGCGTGCAGAATATAACCTGATTCTTTCTTGAAAGCTTGTACAGAATTTCACTTGCTATCTTCTGTAACTGAGGATGAAGATATATTTCCGGATCTTCAATCAGAATAATGTATGGCACAGTACTTCCATATTCCGCATAGGTTTCAAGCAGTGACAGAATGTAGATACTGTTCAGTCCATCAGAAAGGTCATTGACATCCCCATCAGTGTCACGCATTTCATTGTGAACAATTGTATCAACATGCATGAGTTTTTCTGCATCAAATGTAATCTGATAATGAATTCTTTCTCCAATGCCACCATTGTTCTTAAATTTTTCATTAAGTTTGTTCTCAAAATTAGCAAGATTAAAATTAAACAGCTTATACTGCATAAGTCTCGCTGTTTCTAATAAAGATAACTGTTCCGGTTTCTTGCGGTTAATAATTCCAATACAATTAAAGCACTGATTGCACATCTTATGCTTATCAAATATACACACGTTATCTTTAAGGTCTGCATATTCAGTTCCGCCCTGCAGCATGATAAGATCTTCCTGAATTGATGACTTACGTCTCTCATGGTCAACATAGAATATTCTGGGAATAACTGTCTTTATATAAATATTGTTCTTCTTAACTCCGTCCCTGTACTTAATCTTACCATCACGGCTATATACATATTCAAATTCAAGAATACCATCCTTTAACGATGGAAGTTTATTGCAAAAATCCTTATACCACAAGTCATAATGCTTAAAAGAACTGACCTGTCCCTTCTGATACAATACAGCCAGATCCTCATCTTCAATACTGATGCGAACTGTAATGCTAATATTACCTTCGTTATCATTGAAATCTCTTAATGAAACTTCATAATCCCCGGTAACCGCTCTTATTGCGTCAAGAACCACACTCTTTCCTGCATTATTTCTGCCAACAAGAATCAGTACATCTTCAATATCATTAATCTCAAGTTCTCTGATTGATTTAAAATTTCTGATTAAAAGATATTCTATCCTCATACCTGTTCTCTGCCCCCTGATACATTTCCGCCAGCATATATTCTGGTGTATTATCATTAAATGTTGATATTCCTTTACCTGTATTAGGATTCTTTTTGGAATATACCATGTCAACAACAAATGCAGCTATCAGTGCCACGCACAATGCGCCAACAACCCTCAGCTTAATCTTTCTGAAGAAGTTATCAAGAAGCGGTGCAATAATATATACTATTGCAACTCCTCCAAGTCCAAATACTAAAAGACCTTCAGCGCATATTCTTCCATTAAGGTTAAGAAAATACCCGTTATAATTCCACCATCTTCTACCGCAGCTGATTTCCAGATACAAAGATGTAAAATATTCAACAAATCCGCATAAAACTACTGATGCAAAGAATTCCACAACAGGCTTATTTCTTAATTTTTTAAGACATATCAGTATGAGTATCCCACCTGAACCATATATAGGAAGCCATGGCCCATGAAGAACACCTCTGTTTACAAATGTATGTGACGATATCAGATGAAGCGTAACCTCCCATATCCATCCCACAAAACATAATGAAAAGAATATCAGTATAAGCGATGGTATTGAATAATTACGCATATACACTGTATTTTCAAGGTCAACTCTGTGTTCCTTAAGATTGAAAAGACGGGCAGGATAGGCTTTTCCAACTGCTTCTGCTTTATTCTTACTCATACGAAGCATTTCCTTCTTTTTTTCTTCAAATTCCAGCTCAGCCTTGCTGTTAATAAGTATTATGCCAAATGTGTTGGCTAAAAATACTCTTAATTTCTTCAATCTTCCTATTCTCGAATTGTGGTAATCATCAAAATCAATCTGTGGCTGTGGGCTGTCTATAAGTTTAAATACATCTGCATATACATTTTTAAGCTGCTCTTCTGATGGTCTTTCATACAGATATGAATCATTAAGCCACTGAACCGCCTCTGGTTCTTTTTCAAGATATACTGCTCTTACATTTGCATAGAATTCTGCATAAAATGCAGCTTTATAAGGATTCACAAACAGCACTCCTACAACTCCTAACGTTGCCATTCCAATCACTGTCCAGCCAATGAATGATAATCCATACAGAAATGCCCTCCATTTGTAGCCTTTCATCATCTTTCTTGATAAGGTTATAGCCTCATTTGCCTTCATATCAGGATTCTCCGCGATAATGTATGGCACAAGCATGTATGAAAAATGCTTCACAAATATACCCACAATTGTAAGTGACCATAATATTTCATATACATTATTGACAATAAGCACCCATGATGCTTTCATCCATCTTTTTACCCGGAGAAGAAACATGAACTTTCCAGGTGGAACAGAATCATATGTGCGCGTTTCAAGCACTATTCTTCTTGATATAACAAGATAAGTTTTCTTGATAAAAAATGTTATAAACACATATACCATAAGTGCCACTATCAGAAGTATAAGCACTACTGCCCTTCTTGAACTTATGACTGATGATAGTGAATCCACAAATGTAAACACAATTCCGCCAGATGTTATAGCATTAACTATTGATGCAAATACACCTCTTGTTCTGCCCAATACCTTGGTTGCATTGTCTTTGGCCTCAGAAACCTTCGCATCAGACTGCGTCCTTCCAAAATCATCGTCACCCGTGATTACTGCGCCCATTGCCTGAACCACAGAACTTACAACCGAACTGTTAGCGACAGTATCAACATTTGCTTCAACCGATGCTGCACCCTGAATTTCATTGTTAACTGTTCCTAAACTTTTAAAGGCTTCCATCGTCTCTGTAAATTCAGAGCCGATGAAAGCCGCAAAAAGACAGACTGCTACTAACAGCCAGTAATGTTTTTTTAAATTCTTCTTAGCATTTTTAGCAAGTTCTTTTCTCTTAAAATCCATATTCCAACAATCTTCTTTACTTATTAAGTACAGTCTTGCGTACTACTCCAAGCGGATCTTTAACCATAAGTATAACAATCCATATGATAAGTCCAAAAGCTACCACTGATAAACCCAAAAATGCGTCATTAAGCATATCTGATGATGCCGGAGTAAAATACTCTGCCCCCAGTTCAATATATTCCACAACTGCATCTACCATCCACATAAGTGATGCACCCCAGTACATAAGCGCAAGTGTTCCAAGTTTTAACTGCGAACGCCTGTCATTAGTATACCATATGATAGTAGTTATAACCGCTGCAAATACAGCTATAAGTAATGTCATAATTATCTCTCCAATCCTTTAACTTCTGCTTCCTTAGCTGCTTTCTTTTCTACTCCGGAAGCTATTGCAACCATGCCGACCCACACAGCTGTAACAACCACTGCCATGCCAACACCGGCAGTTGCCATCTCTTTAAGCATCTGCACAGCATCCTGAGCGTTGCCTGCTGCTGTTAAGAATGGAAAGAAAGGAGTAACTTCTCCATGCCATACATGCTCGAATGCAAGTAAAGCTGTTCCTCCCCAAAGCATATTATTAAGCCATCTTAGCTTTCTTGAAAATGGAAGCACCTTTTCTTCCTTAACTGCTTCTACAGCTCCTTCTGTCTCGCACGAACATATTTCCTTCTTCTCTTTCTTTTCAACAATCTTAGTTATCGCTGTTGTAACGATAGCTTCAGTACCTGGTACTATAAAACATGCCATATTAAATTCCTCCTGATTCACGATGTGTTCAACCTTTACAACATAAAGATAAACAACATAAATTTATGTATATTTTACCTATCTTGTGTTGGAATGTCAAACCTCTTTTGGAGGACATTGGCTATTAGGGCGGATATCACGCTAAAAACCACTTACTCCAGTATCCCATTTGATGTATCTTTATATTCCCGCATTATATTATACATTTCATTCTCGGCTTGTATGACTTTTCTATCATTTCCATCTATAATTAAGAAAATCATGCGCTTCAGGTGACTACCATTTTTCATTTCATCCAGCTTCTAGGTTTCAAAATCCAATGCAAGTAATCCTTCTTTCCTGGCTATGACTGATAATTAACGCATCTTATGAATCGTATCAATCAAGCATCTATCCCATGCATTTCTTTCTTCTTCATTATTAATCTTATTAATATCCCTGTTACATGAGCGTAACTCTTCTAACATTACATCTCTCATTTCTATACCTTCAATCTAAATCATAGTAATCTTATAATCTGTTCATACAGACATATATGCTTATCATCAATCTGCTTATTCTCATGCATATGCCCAAATATCCATTTGTCGTATTCCGTTTCCTCTTTTATTTTTTCAAGATACACAGTTAAATAATCCTTCGAATATGTATAATTATCAAACAATTCCATTATACTCTGTGGTGGACAATGTGTAATAATATAATTCACCTTATGATTAACAACATTTAATGACCTGATACCATTTTTCATCTCTTCAGGAGTAGGCAGTTCATTTTCCCACCATGACAGTCCTTTAACCCTGTATAAATATTTTCCTCTTTTTTCAAGAGCCTTTGCCTTATTTTTCCAACCTTCATCATCAAAATCAAGTATCCCATCACTAATATCATGACTTGATGCACCGCCGAATGTAAAAAACTTCTTCCCTTCCATGTCAAATATTTCCCCGCGCATAAGATGCAACAGATTCGGTCTTATTACGTGAACATTACCACCATGCCACTTAACAATTGGATAATGATTTAGTCTTTCAAAATTTTCATGATTTCCATCTACAAATACTGTTGTATAGTTCTTCTCTTCAAACCATTTTAACCAGTATTTTTCCTCCTTTGATTCTTTCTCCCTATCCCATATGAGTCCAAAATCACCAGCAATAATAACAATATTTTCATCCTTATCATCCGAAAATTTCCTCTGTTCTGAAAAATTATCAATTGAAAATCTTGTCGGTTCTCCATGAATGTCACCTGTAATATATACTGCCATACAACCCTCCTGTATTTTCGTTATTTATTGATTGCATTATATAAACTTCTATAATATGCTTCTATATTCTGTTCAGGTGAAAGTCCTGATACGCTTCCATCTCCCGTTTCAATTATCTTCCATGTACAATCTTCAAGTTCAGCAAAATCAATTGTATAGTATATGCTTTGAAGATTTTTATATTTATCTACAATATATTCAGGCATTTCATCTGAATAATAAGGTTGTAGCGAATTCCTACATACACTTAACACTTCCCCATTACAATAAAACACACGGTATTCATTAGTTCTATCTCCTATTCTCTTCAATGGCAAATACTCTTTTATACATATTCCTCCTGTAAGCAGTTCACCTCTGTATTTATAAAACACTTTCATCCATTTATCAAAATTAGTCTGTGTAACAGATTGGTCAAAGTATTCAGGGAACTCTGTACCTTTGACTGATTTCACATAATCCTTCACTAAGAATTTATCAAATTCTTTATGTAATGCAGATATATCAATCGTTTTATGTAATGGAAACAATTGCATCTTAGCTGTATCATCAGCAATCAACGGGTAAACATTAGGAAATATATGCAACAATTCATATTCCTTAGGAGATGTAATAAGTTCAATATTATTTACATACAACCTTTCATAGAATTTTTTGTACTTTTCTGGCTGCATCATCCATCCACGATAAACAGCCTTTCTCTTCGTTCGAGGAACACATGATAATACAAGCTCGTCATCATTAAACCATTTATCATATCCAAACAGTATAACTTCAAACTTTCCAGTTGATAACGCTCCCTCATATTCTGCTTTCAAATCTGCATCTACTTTCCCCAGATTGTAATAATCAGATGGATATACAATCAAATCTGTCATAATCATGTTATCTCCTATCTGGCATTCAAGCCATAAACAAATGCAATATAGCAAGCAAAATCTCCTACTCTTTTTCTATTATTCTGCAACTTTTCCATCCATGATATATCACAACCATATTCTTTACTTACATATCTTGTAAGAATATTTAAGTCTGAAATAAATCCGTCATGTAGCGCAGTTCTGGTTCTATCCTTTTCCATTCTTGTGCATATGTCATACTCTGTATTCCATTTTGCCCTCTCATTAGCATACTTAACTGCTCCACACACCACATCATCATACAATTCAGCACAATCCTCAATATGTGAATGAACTACTTCCTGTATTGATACCACTATAGCTTCCATTTCCTCTAATGATAAAGAATCATAATTTTTTCTATACTCTTCATAGCTATACATACTTATTCCCCCTCGCAAAATAAACCTTAATTGTAAATCTTAGTTCTGCTAAAAATGATGATGCTCCCGATAGGACAACATCAATATCCTATTAATACGGCTCCCTACAGTGTTCGCGCTGCTATTAACATGCGTGTCAGGATGCATCATCCAAGGCCAATGGTGTACCTTGTTTACTTGTAAGTATATTACTAATTATTGTGTTTGTAACTAAACTGTGAGTTTAAATAGAAAAAATTGCAGAAACACATATCTGTATTCCATGCAACTTTTTGTTTTATGTAAGTAAGCCAAAACTTTTTCCGAATTGTAGGTTAACAACTATTTAAATGCAGCATCACCGACAAACAATCTCCCTAAATATACGCTTCGATTATCATATCCAATCGCTTATAGCAACGGTAAACTACAAAAAATATATGAACGCAGGATTATGTATTTTATATTTGTCTCAATCGCTTATAGCAACGGTAAACCTGATTTCAGACAAAGATAAATCACCAATAGAAAAATGTCTCAATCGCTTATAGCAACGGTAAACTTGTAATTGATTTTGCTTCAAAGAATGCTGAGATTGAAAGTCTCAATCGCTTATAGCAACGGTAAACATAGCAAAGGATAGTACGAATCATTATTATTGGATAGTGTCTCAATCGCTTATAGCAACGGTAAACAAGCCTTTTTGAGGTAATTAACGCACTTCAGATAGCAAGTCTCAATCGCTTATAGCAACGGTAAACAACCACAAATATGTGGTTTAGAAGGATTTCTTTTTATTCATTATCTTATATAATCCCAAATAGTCGGTCGACATCATATCTGTATATTATATGAAAGGTCTTAAATATGCAAGCTTTTTATTGATTTTTCAATTCTTTCAATTATGTACATTAGATCGACCGACTTTTTCAAATAATATTAGAATTTCTTTCTACTTTTCCTATTTCTTCTTTGGTCAATGATTTAACTGATTCAACATAATATATACATATTCCATCATCATCATAATCTAATATGTTTTTTAGTTCTTTCTTTAGGAAATTTAATTTTGCTTCAGTAATTGTGCCTTCAAACACCGATTTCTGTACATGTACTAGATATTTACGGCACACCTTAAGCACTTTATTTACTCTCTTCTGATTAATATCATACGATAAAACAACAAACATTCTTTTTCTCTTTCTACATCAATAGTATTTATATGGTCGATAGTTTTCGCCTTTTACAAGATGTTTTAGATATGCCCTAATATCATTTTCTATAACCTGTGCATATGTATATGACATTCCTTTAATCGTCAGTTTATCACGAATCTTAGTTTCAAATTCACTTATAAATAATCTTTTTCCATCATCATTAAGGTATACAGAACCATCTTCTCTCGTAATAAACGAGCTATCTTTTATCTGGCATCTATTAATCAGCTTAAATATAACTCTGTCTACAATGATAGGCTTATATATATCTGCGAAATCCAGATTTAAGCTGCAATGTCTGCGATTCGCCGCATGAAATACTCCTATTCTGGAGTCCAGCGAAGTATGCCATATAACCTGCTGTATTCTATTATACAATAAAGTATTTCCAAAACTAATTAAAGCATTAATTGCATCCATAGGTGGTCTTTTCGTACGCTTATTGAATTCAAATCCAGGTTGATCTATAATATGATTAAACGACTGATAATACATCTGCCTGCATCTGGCCTCTTCTAGAAGTATTTCATCCTGCGTACTACATTCTTCAATCTTTTTCATTGCTTTTGTCAGCTTATTAATCACATCTGATAGTTCTTTATTTTGCTTTTTGTTATAATATCTTACATTAGCTCTTATATTATGTATTGCCGCGTTCTCCATCTTTTTAGTCATACGCAGTCTTAAATACGGATTATTATACTCTGCGCTTTGTGCAAGTACTGTTTTGGAATCGGCCGTGTATCCTCTTGGTATAAAATACCCAAGTAAATCTCCATATTTATCATATAATCCCAATCTGACATTTTCATAACTAAGTGTTCTGAACACCTGACTTGTAATCATCACATCATTATATATATCTAGCTGTTCAGTTGCTTCTACTGGTATATGGTGTTTCTCAGTATCTGTTTCAAACAACAATGCATAATCCTTCTTATTAATAACTCCACTCTTGACAAGATGATATTCTTTATTTATCTTTTGGACAAGACATGGATGCCAATCTCTATAATAACTTCTTGCTTGATATACATGTCGTTCTACTAATATATGCTTTCCCTTCTTTCTAAATTCATACCCAAGCATCCATCTCTCATATACATCATACACGCCACTCTTAGATTCGTTAATACTCAAAGCATAATCAGATTTAATAACAGAGCATATATCTGCAAATATATTATTACCTTCATCTGTTGAATCTGTATACACATAAATATTATCTGCATACCGGAGCCAATTATATCCTGCATTCTGCATATAATGTTCCCTTATCATTCTGATACGCGCAACTGCTTGGTAAAAATCTTGGATTATAGAACGCATTAAGTTTCTGAGCAAGCAGTCTTGTTATTAATCTGTCCGTCTCACTCATTTTAATAACCTTACGTTTCTTTCCTTTGCCATTAACAATTTCATATTCCTGAATAAGCCCCGGAGTATACGACATTGAATACACTTGTTCTATAATCCTTTCCTTATTCATATCCCAATATGCCAGAAACTCAGACATTGGCAGTATATCTTTTCCTCCACCGTTAATCTTTGTTCTCATATGCTCTATGGCAATCGACTGATTTTTCTTTGAAAATACACTTTCCTTTGTAATCATATATTACACCTATACTGCTAAATGACAGAAAACATTCCAAACCCCTGAGCATTTCTAGTTCCTAGTCCCACATCATATAAAAATTCAAGATATTTTTTATCACCTGATAATACATATATACCTTTCCAGCCACTTATAATTTTGCTTTTATATCTTGTCACAACTTTGTCTCTATCAGAATATTTAATCAATTGAAATTTAATTCCATCATCTGGTTCAACGCCATAAAATGCATTATATTTTCTTTTAAAATTATCTTCAACCAATTGATAGAATTCTTCTTCAGAGGGTGAATAATATTTTATTTTTCCACTTCTTTTATCTGTAGAATATACGCATATTGGCGTTTGCATTTTGATTTTTATATTATCCTCTGGTATTATGCTTTCATATATCACAGCTTCTATATTGTTATATTTTTGATTTTTATAGCATATACCCTCTGCATCTATTCTCCGCTTTATTAATTCTATTATTTCTTTATCAGTGCTTCTTATTTCCCACGTTATATCTTCATCAAATTGTATCTTATGATCTTGCACTTTATAATGCCCTTTTATACTGCTAAATTGAAATGCCTTGTATGCTCTTTTATCATATACAAATCCAGAATTATGTATAAAATCCGCAATTTCTTTCTGAAATGAAAGTTTTTCATATATAATTGACTGTAATATATAATTATAATTAATTGGCATTATCAGCGGATTATCAGATACATTATGCCTTATCATTAATATCATTTACTTTCTCCCATAATGGCTTGCCATTTTCATTCAAATCTTTTACTTTTAATTCATAACTATAACCTAACTTAACATTATACTCGTTATGTTCAAGCACATACAGAGGAACACTAATCTCATAATTATCATCTGTTATGAGTTTTGTGTATTTACTTATATGTGTTATTTGGGCTTTAGTATACTCTCCTATCTTCCATTTTTTATATTTTATTGGATTATTTTTAGTTGACTCACATTGTTTAACATTTCCTTTTCGTTTGCCTGCCCCATCAGCATCTTCTTTTTGAATATTATTTTCTACTTTCCTAACTTTTTCTTTTTCAATTTTCTCAACAGAACCGAACCCAACATTTGTCTTAGCTCCCACCCCTAAGTCTGATATAATCTGATTATATATTTTTTTCTTTAATTCATCTTTACTGTTTATTTTATAAACAACAGCCAATACAGTACCCGGCATTATCTTAAGCATAGATATTGGCATAGGATTTTTAGTAATTGATTTATGAGGCGTAATGTATTCCTTACCTATCAGATTGTATTTCCCACAGTTTTTCTGTTCATTTTCTATATATTCCCCTGCGAAATATGCCCCATAAAATATATCTTCATCTACATCTTCATCAGATATCCCCACATACTGTCCACTGTATTTCTTAATAGCATGTTTAATAATACCTTTGATTGAACTACCTGGAATATATGGACAACCTGTAACATAATCTAGCGACAAACCGCATACTATCTGCCCTTTATTTTTTTCATTATCATTCATTGATACTTCATGTGGATACCCCAATCCAACCAATACGCCAGGATATAATACTCTATAGTATTCAACAATACATCCAAACGGCTTTAATTTTTTAATATATTTATTATTATTAACGAAGAAATCCCCTTGTCTTTGATTAAATTGAGCAATTAACGAATTATTAAATTCTGTTATATTATCTACACCATACACCATCTTCTCAAGATAATATCTATTAAACAAGTAATGCATATTTGATTTTTCACACACACCATCTTTACTCATTTGTTATCTCCTCAGTATCAAAGTCAAATGCATCTAATGCTAATTTAAGTGCAATTACACTGTTTATTATATCATCTTCAATTTCTTTTTCTTTCTCTTTATCTTTATATAATGCCTTAACTTTCCCAAACAATTTACCTTCATGTTCACCAATCATTTTCTCTATTAATGTAACCACAATTTTATTCTCATCTTTGGAATATGCTGCTAAGGCTGGTAATAATCCACTCATAACAATAGTAGCACCAAATGCTGACAGCTTACTTCTTGTTGATGAATCAATTTGAGATTTTTTACGTTCTATTATATCAACAGCACTTGGCAACTTCTCTTCCACTTCATATTTATTCATTACCATTCACCTCGTCTTGTCTATTTCTGTACAGTATTACTACTTGTATCAATTCTACTGATCTCCGTTAATCCATATCCTATGGATGCATTTCCGCCAATCTGAATAAACTTTCCATCATTATCAATCCACCTATTAAAACTCTTTGCATCCTCATCATTATTAGTTAATGTTGCAAAATAAAATATACGTTCATGCGGAACAACTTCCTCATACCACAAATTCTGGCTGATTCCTTTATCATTCAATTGATTTCTGGCTAATACAGGCAATGCGATTTTCTTAAAATCTTTATCTGGTAAAATAACAATTTTATCTATTTCTTTTCCAACAGATAATATTAATTTTCCTACCTGTTCATGCATATCAGATACTTCTTTATACGCATACCTATCAACCTGTATAGCATTATTTTTTTTTACCATATAGGCTTTATCTTCTGACAGAGTATTTAACTCCTTTTCTAAATTCTCGTTCAGTTCTTTTCCCAAAGCTTTATTTAATTCAACATATTGTTTTATCGCTTCTTTACATGTTGCTAGATAATACACCTGTTTATTATCACCTGAACGAGCTGCAAGAAATAATAGATTAGCTGCCAAGAATTTGATACTACCAGAATTATTCTCTGCCGAACCGAATATATTATCTTTCTCTTCTCTATTATATTGTGCCCTTAATGCACCCTTTAATCCTGACGAATTAATTGTAGGAAATCCTGTCACAGGATCTCTCTCGACCTCATTATCGACTATATTAAAATTAATTTCTCCACTACCTACATGCATATTAGTTATACATTTTATCTTATATATATTACTTTTCATATTCTTGTTCCTTCTTTTTTAATAATTTTATATACATATTAAGTCCAATTCTCTGCAATTCATATATGTCAAGTCCATTTATAAAATCATCGACCTTATCATCAGCTATATAAAACACACTTCCCTTTTTATACAATTTGAACAGCTCGCTTTTTTTCTTACTGTCTTTGTATTTATTCTTTTGTGAATTATAAGCATTGCCTGATATTTTAGTTAAAGTTCGTATATTCTCAGACGCAGTGCAATAATATAATGCGTTATTTATGTTTTCCGGAATGACATACGCATCTGATAGCAGATAAATCACACAATATCCTGCATTATCATCTTGGGCTGTATAAATACAATGTGATATATTTCTCTCTTCATTGATTCTTTTACATTCCACCTTAAATGCCGATTTTTCCTGACCAAGATACACAATAGTATTTATATTTCCATATTTATTCTCATTCGAAGTTAACGCGAACTCAAATTGAAAAGCATACCCCTGCTTCATTGAAACATACTTTTTCTTAAAATAACCATCCTCCTTCTTTCCCACAGCTACTCTTGTATGCTCATTTAGTTGAAAGATTTCCGTTCCTTCAATTATTCTATTGTCAGCACAATCCATATAACAGTCATATGCCAGTCCATTCTTAGCTTCAAAATCCTCTGGAAGAATTGTATACTCTCCCAAATCTGTATATACCTTTTCTTTCTTCATCTTTGCAACCTTCTTCTGTGTTCGTTTCTCAATCTTCTTGATCTTCTTTTCTGAATAATCTGATGGTTTATCAATTCCATTCTTCAAGGCTGTAATACTGAAACAATACGGTGTTC
>ERZ860508.988-NODE-988-length-18519-cov-3.276863_pt1 | contig 18519 bp, 19 predicted proteins | sample MGYA00509976_ERZ860508 | MGnify/ENA primary metagenome ERZ860508 (study PRJEB30046, sample SAMN00715242) | human gut metagenome | study: EMG produced TPA metagenomics assembly of the A metagenome-wide association study of gut microbiota in type 2...
AAGGTGGTGTCGGTGAGCAGAACCTCCTGCTGTGCCAGTACCCATTCAGCCAGACCTTCAGGTCCGCGGGTATCAAGAACGTGCTTGGCACCCAGTGCCAGAATGCCGTTGTAGGGCTTGGGCATATTCAGCGGTGCAAAGTCCGGCTTCGGCTGTACGCCGACGTTGGAATAACCGTTGACGGTAATGTCAGCGATGTAGTTCAGCAGCTTGTTGCCGCGGTCCAAGGTTTTTTGGAAGACAAACAGCTCCGGTGTATTATCAACAAAGTCGGTTGTGTAATCGCCCTTGATGAAGTGCGGGTTCTGCAGTACGTTTTCCAAAAACTGGATATTGGTTTTGACGCCGCGGATACGGAATTCTTTTAAGCAGCGCAGCATCTTGGTAATTGCAATCTGGTGAGTGAGGCCCCAGGTGGTAGCCTTAACCAGCAGAGAATCGTAATACGGAGTGATGACGGAGCCGGTGAAGGCGTTGCCGCCGTCCAGACGGATGCCGAAGCCGCCGCCGCTGCGGTAGGTAATCAGCTTGCCGGTATCGGGCATAAAGTTGTTGGACGGGTCCTCGGTGGTAATACGGCATTGGATAGCATGGCCGATGGTTGTCAGCTCATCCTGCTGCGGCAGGGCGATTTCCGGGCCGTGCAGGTTGTAGCCCTCGGCAATCTTGATTTGTGTCTGTACAATGTCGATACCGGTAATTTGCTCGGTAACGGTGTGCTCAACCTGAATGCGGGGGTTAACCTCGATGAAGTAGAACTTGCCGTCGGGCGTAGCCAAAAATTCTACGGTGCCGGCGCTGATGTAGTCAACATTTTTCATCAGCTTGACAGCAGCGTCGCAGATAGCTTTGCGTTGTTCTATAGGCAGAGCGAAGGCCGGAGCAATTTCAACCAGCTTCTGGTGGCGGCGCTGTACGGAGCAGTCGCGCTCAAACAGATGCATTAAATTGCCGTGGGTATCGCCGATAATCTGTACTTCGATGTGTTTCGGATTTTGCAGATATTTTTCAAGATATATTTCATCATTGCCAAAGGCTTTTTTAGCTTCGCTTTTAGCCATGTCGTAGGCAGTTATGGCTTCTTCGGCGCTGTGAACAACGCGCATACCGCGGCCGCCGCCGCCGTTGACTGCTTTAATGATGATAGGATAACCGCATTTTTCGCCAAAGGCCAGTACCTCATCGAGGCTGTTTACTGTACCCTTGCTGCCGGGAATCATGGGGATGCCTGCCAGCTCGGCCTGTTTACGGGCGTTGATTTTGTCGCCGAACATTACCAGGTGCTCCAGGCGAGGGCCTATGAAAATCAGTCCTTCCTCAGCACAGCGGCGAGCTAAATTGCTGTTTTCAGATAAAAAGCCATAACCGGGATGGATGGCATCTACGTCATGCTCCTTGGCTACGCGCAGAATGTCTTCGATATCAAGATAAGCGTCGGTCGGACTTTTGCCTTCGCCTACCATGTAGGCCTCGTCGGCTTTGTTGCGATGCAGAGACAGGGTGTCCTCCTTGGAATATATAGCAACAGTACGGATTCCTAATTCGTTGCAGGCGCGGAAAACGCGGATGGCGATTTCGCCGCGGTTAGCAACTAAAACTGTATTGATTTTAGGCATAAGTTTGACCTCCTTAGATAGTTACATGCTAATTGTATAGAAAACGGCATGTAAATTCAAGGGATAGGACGCATGTATACAAGTATTCTTGCAGGGGACTGGGAGAGTGTGATTTTTTAACACTTTTTGTGTTGACTATACAATCAGCTTCACATTTTTTTCGTTTGTTTATTGCTATAAATAGGTATACAATAATACTTATAAAGCATAGCGAGGAGATGAAATGATGAACGATAACAATGATAAAAAACGGCCATTGACGTATTATTATATGCTGATGCTGGTTTTGATTCTGGTATTCAATTCCGTAATCATGCCAATGTTCTTCAACCCGAAGATGAAGGAGGTTTCCTATAATAATTTTCTTCAGATGGTGGATGAAGGCAAGGTATCTAAGGTAGAAATTACTGATAAGCGTCTGGCTGCGGTTGACAAGAATAACGAAAAGGAAATTTATGTTACCGGCAGAGTGGAGGACCCGGAGCTGGCTAACCGCCTGATGAAAAGTAAGGTAGAATTTACGCAGGTTGTGCCCAAGGAACAAAGTCCGCTTGTAACCTTTTTCACCAATTGGGTACTGCCGATTCTGATTTTCTTTGGCTTGGGACAGTTATTTATGTACTTCATGGGCAAGCGTATGGGCGGTAACGCTATGAGCTTCGGCAAGAGCAATGCCAAAGTTTATGTGGAAGCGCAGACTGGCAAAAGCTTTGCTGATGTAGCAGGTCAGGACGAGGCTAAGGAAGCACTGATGGAGCTGGTTGATTTTCTGCATAATCCTGGCAAGTACAAGGATATCGGTGCCAACATGCCGAAGGGTGCATTGCTGGTAGGCCCTCCCGGTACGGGTAAAACCTTGCTGGCGCGTGCGGTAGCAGGCGAAGCCAAGGTGCCGTTCTTCAGCATCAGCGGCAGTGAATTTGTAGAAATGTTCGTCGGCATGGGCGCTGCCCGTGTGCGCGATTTGTTCAAGCAGGCGCAGGAAAAGGCACCTTGCATAGTATTTATCGATGAAATCGATGCCATCGGCAAACGCCGTGATAACGGTCAGTTCGGCGGCAATGATGAACGCGAGCAGACTTTAAATCAGCTGCTGAGCGAAATGGACGGCTTTGACGGCAGTAAGGGCGTAGTAATCTTAGCGGCTACTAACCGTCCGGAATCCTTGGATAAGGCGCTTTTGCGTCCGGGACGCTTTGACCGCCGTATTCCGGTTGAGCTGCCTGACCTGCAGGGGCGTGAGGCTATTCTGAAGGTTCACGCACACAGTGTGCGTATGGCAGACAATATCGATTACGGTACGTTGGCGCGGGCAACAGCCGGAGCCAGCGGTGCGGAGCTCGCCAACATTATCAACGAGGGTGCGTTGCGAGCTGTAAAAATGCATCGTAACGTGGTGGAGCAGGAAGATCTGGAGGAATCCATTGAAACGGTTATCGCCGGTTACCAGCGTAAGGGTGCGGTAATTTCTCTCGCAGAGAAAAAGGTTATTGCCTACCACGAAATCGGTCACGCACTTGTGGCTGCTATGCAAAAGCACAGTGCTCCGGTTCATAAGATTACTATTATTCCGCGTACTAACGGAGCTTTGGGCTACACCATGCAAATCAGCGAAAATGACAGCGTGCTGATGACCAAGGAAGAGCTGTTCAACAAGATTGTAACCATGACCGGCGGCCGCAGTGCCGAGGAGGTTGTTTTCGGCAGCATTACCAGCGGCGCTTCCAATGATATCGAGCAGGCAACCAAGCTGGCACGCAGCATGGTAACGCGTCTTGGCATGACGGAAGAATTTGATATGATGGCTACCGAGGTTGTGGCCAACCGTTATCTGGGCGGTGACGCTGCCCTGCAGTGCAGTGAAACTACAGCCGGCAAGATTGATGCCAAGGTTTTGGCATTGATTAAGGAGGCTCACGCAAAGGCACGCACGATTTTGCAGGACAACAGAGATAAGCTGGATGTACTGGCACAGTACCTGCTGGAGAAGGAAACTATTACCGGTGAGCAGTTTATGGCTTTGCTGCAGCAGGAGCAGGCTAAAGAAAATGCAGAGGAGAAAACTCCGGAAGAATAACAATTACAAGCTTAAACGCAGTTACGTATTCCGTAAAACGGCAACGTGACTGCGTTGTTTTTTTGCACGCAGCGTTAATCGCGGGAAAAAATAAAAAAATTAAAATTAGCTATTGCTAACTGTAAAAATATGTGCTACAATAATCGTGAAGTTAGTGATGGCTAACCAATGTATATCGTCCCTTCCTGATTTTGCATTGCAGCCTTGACCTTTGACCTTGACAATTTCCTTAAGTGCATTGGTTAGCTCCTCTACTTTTAAATAAGCTGCTATTTGCTTTTTAAGCAAATTCATATTTTCTCCTCCAAAAACAGACAGAACGCTGAAAATCCGTTAGGCAAGCGGGTTTCGGCGTTCTGTTTTGTTGTGTTGGCATTATTTTGGTACAGTTTTATATATGCTTCTGTTGCGGCAGAGCATATTTCCCCAAGTGTAATTATATTATGCAATTAAGGCTGTATTGCAGATTTTTTATTTGCACAAAAACGGCCTTAGCGTTATAATAATTTATTACTGTTGTATGATTTTGTTTTATTTTGAGGTGGAATTTTATGAAAAACTGGAAGCTTATTCTGGCTATCCTCACGGCTAATGTCGTATTGATGGCTGCAGGCTATACCATGCTTATTCCCTTTTTGCCAATGTATCTGATGAACGAGCTGGGAGTGAGCGCAGACGATGTAAAAATGTGGAATGGTGCGATTTTTTCCATAACCTTTCTGATTGGCGGTATCATGGCGCCTATCTGGGGTAAAATGGCTGATACGCGCGGTAAAAAGATGATGGCGGTGCGTGCGGGTGCAGGCCTGGCTCTGTCGTACTTTTTGGGCGGCATAGTAACTACGCCGGAGCAGATGTTCGGTGTGCGTGTGCTGCAGGGCTTTGCTGCCGGATTGTGGAGTGCGTGTCTGGCTATTGCTACCAGCCTGGTGCCGATGGAAAAGCTGGGCGTGAGCTTGGGCATTATGCAGGCAGGACTGACTTGCGGCAATGTCATTGGTCCGCTTGTAGGCGGTTCATTGGCAACGCTGTTTGGCATGCGTGCCTCATTCTTTGTTGCAGGTGGGTTATTGATGATTATTACGCTGGTATTTATGTTCTACATTCCCGAGCCGCCGAAGGCGGAGCCGAAAAAGCTTGCGGCCAAGCCGCAGGTACAGCTTTTACAGCAACCTGTAATTCGTGAAACGCTGATTTACATTGCTGTAGCTCAGATGGTTATCCTGCTGATTCAGCCGATTTTGAGCCTTTATGTGGCAGAGCTGAATCATGGTGAGGGCAACATTATGTTTCTTTCCGGCGTGGCCTTTTCGCTCGTAGGCATTGCCAGTGCTATTACTGCGCCGAGCTGGGGACGCTTCGGACAGGAGCACGGCTTTTATAAAGCGTTGTGCGCTGCTACGCTGCTTTCCGGCTTGATGAGTGCGGTGACGGCAATGCCGCAGACACTGCTTTTGTTCTGTGTCTGCAATTTTTGCTATGGCTTGTGCTGTGCCGGTATTCAGCCTTCGCTGAGTGCGGTGTTGGCCAGCAATACAACTACCGACCAGCGCGGACGCGTTTTTGGCTTTATGTTCAGTGCGCAGCAGTTCGGTTCCATGGTAGGTCCTGTACTTGGCGGAGCTATTGCTACATTTGCGCCGTTGCAAAGTCTTTTTGTAGTAGCCGGCGTGATTCTTTTCGGCATCAGCGCTTGCGTTTGGCTTCGTCATGGTCATGAGCAAAATATTGTTGCTTAGACTGCTTAGAACGTTATAATTGCAGATAATTTTCAGGAAATTAATCGGTTAAGAAAAACTCTGTAAGTCTTGTAATATGAGGCTTGCAGAGTTTTTTTCTTTTGCTTGCGGAAAAAAGATTTTTTATATCACACAGATTTCACATATGTGACAAATAAAATTAGACAGAAAATTCGCAAATAGTCTATAATCGGCCATGTGGAGGTGATGAAAATTAAGCTTAGAAGAGGCGTGAGCCTGGCGGAGCAGATTAGCTTCTACAGGCAGCTGGCGGTTATCCTGCGCAGCGGCCTGCCATTGCTGAATGCGCTGCAGCTATTGCAAAAGCATGGCAGCGCTAAGCAGATGCTGCTCTGCTATCGTCTGCAGCAAAGGTTGCGCCGTGGCAGCAGCCTGGCACAGGCCTTGGCAGCGGAAGCGGATTGCTGTACTCAGCTGGCAGTTACTTTGGTGGCTGTGGGGGAAGAAAGCGGTGAGCTGGCCACGTTGCTGGAGCAGCTGGCAGATTATTACAGCCGCCAGCTTAAGCTGCGGCGTTTTGTGCAGAGGGCTGTAACTTATCCGGCATTTTTGCTGCTGGCATCGTTTTGCGTGCTGCTGCTGTTTTTACTGTACATCCTGCCGGTACTGGCGGATACCTACAGCGCTATGGGCGTGCTGCCGATGGGTACATTGGCTTTGCTGCTGACGCTGAAGGATGCTTTGCTGCAGCAGCCGTTGGCAGCGCTGGCGTTGACGGTAGGCGTAGCAGCTGCACTTTTTTTGCTGGGACGCAGGCTGTTGCGCTGTTTTTTACGCAGCCGGTTAAGCGGAAATTTTCATGGCCTTTTATTAGAAGTACGCTTTTGCAGATTGCTGGCCTTGCTTTTGGAAAGCGGTGTAGGCATAACAAAAGCGGTGGCGATTGTGACGGATACCATGGATGATGAGCAGTATGCCGGGCAGCTGCGCCTGCTGAACAGCAGGCTAAAGCGAGGCATTGCGATTGAACAGGCTGCAGGCGGCGCGAAAGAGCTTTTTTCGCCGCTGATGCTGGAGCTTGTATGCGTGGGCGCATCTACAGGCTATCTGCCGCAAATGCTGCAGGAAGCAGTAACGGCCGGTGAGCAGCGTCTTCAGCAGCAGCTTGGCAGGCTGCAGGAGCTGCTGGTGCCCTTGCTGCTTTTAGTGGCAGCGATTATCATAGCGGGAATCGTCTGCATAGTTATCGGTCCGCTATTTGAGATGCTTTCGGCAATGCCGGAGTAAATTCAGGAGGTGCGATTATGTTAAAGACAATGCGTAAACAGGGAGGCTTTACTTTAATCGAGGTAGTAGCAGCGGCGGCGCTGATTGGCATTATGGCTACCATGCTGCTGCCTTCGCTTTCGGGTGCTAACGACAGAGTGAAGAATGCCCGTCTGCAAAACGATCTGGTGACTATCGACCAGGCAATTCAGCTGTATAAGATGGATGCAGGCACTGTGCCGGCAGAGCTTACTACACTGGACAGCGAATATCTGGGCGGTAAGCTGGAATTCAAGGATGCCAAGGGCGAGGCACTTACCTATACACCCAATACAAGCGACGGCACCTATACCCTTAGCGGCAAAAACAGCAAGGGTGCGGCAGTAACCTCACCGGGCAGTAAAGCTAACGCCGGTGAACAATAAGACAGCAGGCTATCTGCTGTTGGAGCTGCTGCTGGCACTTGGGTGCCTGGGACTTGCGGCAGTAATGCTGTATCCCGGAAGCAAGACGCTGCAGCGGCAGTATTACAGGCAGCAGCTGCGCTATACAGCATATCTTTTGGCGGCGGATATCAGACAGATGCAGCAGCAGACGCTGTTTCAGCCGGAAAATTATATGTACACGCTTAAAGTCAGCGATAAGGATAAGCATAGCTACAGAATTGAGCGCGCGCATAAAATCTGGAAGCGTGTAAGGCTCGATGCTGACATCAGCCTGACGTGCGAAAAAGCGATTAAGAATCTCAGCTATAATGAAAACGGCAATCCGACAGCCATTGGCGGTTATAGACTGGAGCATAGACAGCTGCCTGATATGTACTGCCGGCTGACGGTGCAGCCGGTTACAGGCAGGGTGACTGTTTATGAAAAATAGCAGAGGCTTTTGCCTGGTACAGGAGCTGGTGTGCTTCTGCCTTACGGCAGTGCTGCTGGCGACAGCGATACAGGGCTTTTACCGCAGCAATTATCTGCTGAATCAAAGCCTTGAACTGCAGCAGGCGGTGGAGGCCGCACAGCAGGTGCTGGCAGGCGAAGAATATAACGGTCGCTTTGACGTGACGCAAAGAATTAGCTCCGGCAGCACAGACGGCTTGGCGGTACAGGAGGTGCAGGCTGCTTATGGCAAGGTCAGGGTTACGCTTATCCGTGCGCTGCCGACGGCAGAGGGGCTATCTGCTTCTGGAGCTGCTGTTGGGACTTTTGCTGGCAGTAGTGCTGGTGACGTTGGTCTTTAAAGCAACAGGCACTGCCGGTCGCAGCTTTGGCTGCCTGCAGGATGAGCTGCAGCTGCAGGAGGCCAGACGTCATATTCTGGCGCAGATGGAAAAGACAGTCTGCTATGATGCGCAGAGCGTGCGTCTGCAGGCTGACGGCAAAATAAGCTGCAGGATGCTTGAGGGGTGTAAACAGGTGACTGTTTACAGCGATAAGCAGGGAGTATATCAGAGGACGCGTACCAATAAAGGCACGGGTGTGAATCCGGTGTCGCTGGAGGAGGTAGGCGTTTTCAGATGGCAGGTGCGACGCTGCTCGCCGCAAATGCTGTGCGTAAGCTTCAGTCTTTACCGTAACGGCAGAAGCCTGCGGGTGACGCAGTATTTTATTTGTTATAGTGCGAGGATAACAGATGATGCATAGCGCAAAGGGAAGTATATCGCTTCCGTGCCTGCTGGCAGCGCTCTTGCTGGCACTCAGCGCCCAGCTTTGCCTGCTTTATGCAGTAAAGGGCTATGAGGCGGAAAAGGATTTTTTACGGGGGCAGCAGCTGCGGCTGCTGTGCGGCTCCGTATTGCAGGCCATAGGTCAAAAACCGCAGCCTGCGGGTACGCAGCTTTGCTATGAGGGCGAGCTGCAGCCGGGAAGCGAACCGGTAAAAGTGACAAGCGAAAGCAGTTACAGCTCGGATGGGCAGATAGATTACCTGAAGGTGTCTGCCGTAGCCGCTAATCATGTTGGCGCAGTACAGCGGCTGCACAGGCTCAGGGGAGGCTTTAGCCCGGAAATAAAGAATCTGGCGGCAAAAAGCGTTCTGGCAGGACGTTCTCTGTCGGGAAGTGAATATCTGCAGCAGGCAGCGTTATATACAAGCACAGAAGAAGTAAGGCTGCCGCAGATTAGCTTTCTGCAGAATAAATGCGCTGCTTCGCTGAACAAAAGGACTACGGAGGAAAATGGCCTCAGCGCCCGCTTTTATTATCTGAGGAGTAATACTTCGCTGAGTCTTGGCAGCAAAGGCCTGCAGGGTGCAACGCTGATAGCCAATAAGCTGTCGATAAATACCGCACCTGGTTCATATTACCCGGACCGCATAGTGCTTATCAGTGAAGAGGGTGATATTACGCTGGGCGACGGTACCAAAATGGCACAGGCGCTGCTGCTGGCGAAGGGAACGGTGACGATAGGCGCGGGCTGTCAGCTGAACGGCTTTGTTCTTGCCGACAAAGTCGTGCTCAGGGGAACGGCAGACCTTACTCCTGATAAAGGTGCTGTTGAACCGATGCTGACACCGGCCTTCAATAAGCCGTAATTTTGTTGAACATATTGCATAACCAAAAAAAGAACTAGCCGGAGCTATGACTGCTCTTGCTAGTTCTTTTGCATTGCTTATTCAACCGCAGGTTTTTCAGCTTTAGGCTTTTTCTTGTTGTGGGCCTGCATAACCTCTTCGATATCGCCGGATTTAATCCATTCCTCCAGCGCTGTAGCCATTTCTGCTACAGCTGCTTCGATGGCGGTTTTGTCATCGCCCTGGAAGGCATGCAGTACATGGTTGACAACTGCCTTGTTGTTGCGTGCCGGGTGGCCGATGCCGATTTTAAAGCGTGGATATGCGTCGGTGCCTAAATGCTCAGTAATGGATTTGATACCATTGTGACCGCCGGCGCTGCCCTTGCGACGGATGCGCAGCTGACCTACGGGCATATCCATATCATCCTGGATAACAGCGATATCATCCGGGTCGATGTGATAGAAGTTGGCGTAGGCACCTACGGCAACGCCGCTGAGGTTCATGTAGGTGGTAGGCTTGATGATGATGATTTTTTCGGGAGCGCGGTATTCTGCCATATAGGCACTGCGGTCCTCTTTGCCGAAGCTCACGCCGAGACGGCGAGCCAGCTCGTCAACTACCATAAAGCCGATGTTGTGACGGGTATTTTCGTATTCACGGCCGATATTGCCAAGGCCGACAATTAATTTCATATTGTTGCTCCTTTTTTATTCATTAAGTTCTTCGATGGTGACGAATTCATATCCCTCTGCACGCAGACGGTCGATGATGAGGCCGACTGCCTCAATCGTCTGGTCACGCGGTGCCAGATTTTTGGGACTGTCGCCGTCATGCAGCAGGACAATAGCACCGGGGGCTGCGTTCTCGCAGACTCTGTCGGCGATTACCTGCACGCCGGGGTTCGTCCAGTCGCGGGGAATGATGCTCCAGTTTACTATCTGCATACCTGCATCATTGATAGCCTTGACAGTGCTCCAGTCCTTGAAGCCGTGCGGCGGACGCATATACTGCGGTGCAGTACCGGTGATGCTCTGCAGCGTTTCCTTGCCGTAGGCAATGTTATCGGCAGCCTCGCTGCTGCTGAGCTTAAGCAAATCCTTGTGATAGCCTGCATGCAGAGCAATCAGGTGTCCTTGTGCCTGGACGAGCTTTACTGTTTCCGGATGCTTGGCAGCGTTTTCGCCAACCATAAAGAAGGTGGCATGCACGTTTTTGGCAGCCAAAAGCTTGAGCAGCTTCTGGGTATAGGGCGGATAAGGGCCGTCATCAAAGGTGAGGGCAATGAGCTTGCGCCCATGGGTGTTTTCCGCATGTGTTATAACTTTGCCGTAAAAGCTGTTGCCGGGAAGTACGGCGAGCAGCAGCAGCGCGCCTGCAAGCGCAAGGCTGAGGCCGGCGCTGACAGCTGCGGTTTTCCTGCTGATTTTTTTGTATATCCCCAGCCACAGCAGCAGTACGCCGGCAAGGGAACAGATAATAAGAATATAAATAATACGCATAGTTACTCCAAATATTAAAGCCGGTAGTTTTGCCGGCTTTAATCATAACAAAAAGGCTTGCCAGAGGCAAGCCTTTGTATATTACGCTTAGTGTTTGGTATCGAATAATTGGCTTACAGACCAGTCATTGTAGATGCGCAGAATGGTTTCTGCCAGAATCGGCGCAATGGAGAGCACCTTAATTTTCGGGTGCTTTTTGGAAGGAGCCAGAGGAATGGTGTTGGTAACAACCAGCTCGGTGATATCGGATTGTGCAATGCGGGACAGTGCCGGATCGGTCAGGATCGGGTGAGTGCAGCATGCATATACTTCTTTAGCACCGAATTTCTTCAGAGCGCGTGCGCCTTCGGTCAGGGAGCCTGCGGTATCAACCATGTCGTCTACCATGATGCAGGTTTTGCCCTTAACGTCGCCAATCAGGTTCATAACCTCAGCAACGCCGGGTTCCGGACGACGTTTGTCGATGATAGCCAGCGGTGCATTCAGCATTTCAGCGAAATTGCGGGCACGGCTTACGCCGCCAAGGTCCGGAGAGATAACAACCATGTCTTCCAGGTTCTTGGATTTAATGTATTCTGCCATCAGCGGGCCGCCGGGCATATGGTCAAAGGGGATGTTGAAGAAGCCTTGAATTTGTGCAGCGTGCAGGTCGATGGTTACTACACGGGTAATGCCTGCAGTTTCCAGCAGGTCTGCCATCAGCTTAGCAGTGATAGGCTCACGGCCGCGTGCTTTGCGGTCTTGGCGTGCATAGCCATAGTAGGGGATAACAGCAGTGATGTGGTTAGCGCTGGCGCGTTTGAAGGCATCAGCCATAATCAAAAGCTCCATTACGTTGTCATTAACTACAGGGCCGCAGGTAGGCTGTACAATGAAGATATCCTTGCCGCGTACGCTTTCGTTAATCATTACCTGAACTTCGCCGTTGTTGAAACGGTTAACTACAGAATCACCAACGGTGGTTCCGAGGTAAGCAGCGATTTCGCGTGCTAGATCAGGGTTTGCATTACCGGTAAATATTCTTAACTTATTCTCGTCAGACAACATGTCCAATCCCTCCAAAATTACCTTGTTTGTAGTTTGCTGGTGCGATGAGCAAAACTTTACTTAAATTTAATTATACACAAAAAACACGTAAATCACAAGTTTTTTGTAAACTTTTTGACACATATGTGACTATAAAAGCTTATTTACCCTCGTTACGGTATTTTTCGGCCCAGCCTTCGATATTTTTCTGGCGGGCACGTGCAATGCCCAGAGCATTTTCGGGCACTTCCTTGGTAATAGTGCTGCCTGCACCGATGTAGGTGTTGGCCTGTACGGTTACGGGAGCAACAAGGTTGGTGTTGCAGCCGACGAAAGCGTTGTCACCGATAACAGTGCGATGCTTCTTCTTGCCGTCGTAGTTGACGGTGATGCAGCCGCAGCCCATGTTAACGCCGCTGCCGATGTCGCTGTCGCCGATGTAGGTGAGGTGCGGCAGCTTGGTGCCTTCGCCAACGTTAGAGTTTTTAACCTCTACATAGTTGCCGATTTTAACGTGGTCGCTGATAACGGTGTCGGGACGCAGATGAACGTACGGACCGGCGGTAACGTGGTTTTTAACCTCGCAGTCATGGCCGTAGATAAATTGCAGATGGTTGTCGTCACCGATTTTTACATTAGTGAAGCGGGCATTAGGTCCGATTTCGCAGTCCTCGCCGATTTCGGTTGTGCCTTCCAGCCAAGTGTAGGGATAGATAACGGTATCGCGGCCGATTTTTACGCTTGCTTCGATGAAGGTGCTGGCAGGATCCATAATGGTTACGCCTGCGTCCATCAGCTTATCCAAAATACGCTGGCGCATAACGCCTTCGGCAACGGAAAGCTGCTTGCGGGAGTTGATGCCCATAACCATATCGCTGTCGGCAGTGGAAATACCGCCAACCTTAGCGCCTGCTTCGTTGAGCTTTTGCAGTACGTCAGTCAGGTAATATTCGCCTTGTGCATTGTCGTTGGTCAGGGTAGCCAGCACGTCAAACATTTGCGGGCATTCCATGCAGTAAATACCGGTGTTGATTTCCTTGATAGCCTTCTGCTCTTCGGTAGCATCCTTTTGCTCTACGATGCCCTGTACATTGCCGTTGGCATCGCGTACAATGCGGCCGTAGCCGAACGGGTCATCCATAATTGCCGTAAGTACGGTAGCAGCAGCACCGCTTTCCTGATGTGCTTCGCAGAATTTTTTCAGCTCTTCGCCGTCCAGCAGCGGAGTGTCGCCGCACAGGATGAGCGCAGTGCCGTGGAAGTCCTTCAGGGCATCGGCAGTCTGCATTACAGCGTGGCCGGTGCCAAGCTGCTCGGCCTGCAGGGCGATAGTTCCCTGATTGCCTACCATTGCTTCTACCAGCTCTGCTTCATGGCCTACGATAACCACCTTTTTGTCTGCGCCGGCAGCGCTTGCAGCGTCAATTACGTGCTGCAGCATGGGTTTGCCGCCTACCTTGTGCAGTACCTTGGGGTATTTGCTGCGCATTCTTGTACCTTTGCCTGCGGCGAGGATTATTGCTACTAATTTTGACATGTGAGTTCTTCCTTTCCTGGCTGTCCATAAGGCATCATCTGCGTCACGAAGTTTCCTAGACGTACAAGGAGTACGCCGTCGTCAACTTCGTTTAGCATCTGATACCTTCTAGTCAGCCTGACGTAGTTTAAAGTTAATGAAATTCCTGACTGTCCATAAGGCATCATCTGCGTCACAACGGTTCCTGGACGTACAAGTAGTACGCCGTCGTCAACTTTGTTTAGCATCTGCTACCTTCCAGCCAGCCTGATGTATTCTATATTATTTATTTACTTCCAATGTTACTTTCTGCTGTTCTTCGTCTACGTTATGCAGGGTGAAGAAGGCAGTGTAATCTTCTACCAGCTTGCGTTCCGGTGCAGCGGTGGCGATTAAAAAGGCTTTGCCTACAACCTGAGCGCCGACTTCGTGAGCCAAAGCAATCATACCCTTGGCGGTGCCACCGCCCTTCATAACATCATCCACAATCAGCACACGGCTGCCGGGCTGCAATGCGCGCTTGGGCATGGCCATGTTTTGGATAACCTTGGTGGAACCGCTGACGTAATTGATGTTGACGGTGCTGCCTTCGGTAATATCACTGGTGTGACGGGCGATAACAAGAGGCACGTTAAACGCACGCGCTGTCTGCATAGCAAGCGGAATACCGCTTGTTTCAACCGTCATAATGCAGTCCGGTGCCAGCTCCTGCAGGCGGAGCATAAAGATTTCACCCAGACGCACTACGGTTTCCGGATGGCAGAGAATATCGGTAGTATAAAGCATACCGCCTGGCAAGATGCGGTCCGGAGAGGTGAGGCGGGCAGCCAGCTCTTCCAGAAAGGCTGCGTCATCCTCCGGCAGATGGCCGGGGATAAAGCGCACGCCGCCGGCAGCGCCGGAAACGGTTTCTACCTTGCCCAGGCCGTAAAGCTCCAATCCGGATTTTACGGCTAAAACATCCTCGCTGAGGGTGGATTTGGCGATAGCAAATTTTTTACAGAAATATGAAAATGAAAACAGCCGATATGGATGATCGGCTAAAAGTTTACTTAACGCTGCTACGCGTTCAATTCTTTTGGCTTTTACCATATGTAAGCGTCCTCCTTGCAAGTTCTAAGTCACTTGGTTTATCTATATCCATGCCGATACATGCATGACGGGTGATGATAGCTTTGCAACGCATTTCCAGAAGTGCGGAGGTGCGTGTTTCCGCATCGGCCACTGTCAGACGATGGCACAGGAGCTTTAGCAAAAAGCCCCATCCGAGCCAGTTGCACAGCTTAAGCGGTGATTTGCGGCGGGCAAAGATTTCGCGTGCTTTTTGCTGACCGCCGGGAATAATCTCTTTGGCCATCAGCATCATGTTGCCGCCAGTAAAGACGCCGTCACGCAGTTTGCCGTAGGTGCGCTGGGCATCGGGATAGGCGCTCAGGCAGGCATCCTTGGGGATGATGGGATAATAAAGCTGGCCTTCGGGGAAGGCGTGGCAGGCTGCAAGAAAGTCGCGCACTGCAAGGGAGGTCAGCAGCGGAATGTCGTCGCATACTCCCAGCAGCTTTTCGCTGGCATCAGGGCCTAAGGCTTCGGAGGCAGCGACGGCTGTAGCCGGCAGGTCGCCTGCGGCTTCACACAGCAGAACGTCGGCCGGTAACGTACCCTCTAAAAGCGCCAAGGCTTCGGGGCGGGCAGCTACGACAATACGGCGGATGCGTCCGCTTCCCTGCAGGGCTGCAATGATATAGTCTATGAGGCGCTTATCGCCAAGCGGTGCCAGGCAGCGGTGTTCGGTGCCGGCATAGGACTTCAGCCAGGGACTGAGGCCGCCTGCTACAATAAAAGCATCTATATTAGCAGTTGTCATGCTTACGCCTTCTTCTGCGGCAGATGCTCGCTGAGGGAACGCATGAGGGTATGCTCGGCGTTTTCCAGATGGATACGGGCTGCGTACTGCGCACGTTCTACATCATGTGCGGCAATAGCTTCTACCAAGTTGCGGTGCTCGTCCATAGTTTCCACCAAACGTCCCGGGTAGCTCATGGAACGGCCGCGGATAGTAGTCATCTGCTCGCGCAGATTATTGATGATGCTGCGCAGACGCTCGTTGCGGCTGGCAGTGTATAACATATCGTGGAAAGCAGTATCTACTTCGACGATTTTATCCATATCGTTGTTGGCGATATGCTGGCCGATTTCAATAAGATAACCGTTAAGCTGTTCCAGTTCCTCGTCTGTAATACGCTCGGCAGCCAGACCGGCAGCCAGAATATCAAGGCTGATACGGATTTCGTAAATTTCGGTGATATCCTTAATGGAAATATCGGCAACATAGGTACCGCGACGGGGAATCATAACAACGAAGCCCTCCAGCTCCAGCTTACGGATTGCTTCGCGCACGGGCGTACGGCTTACGCCCATTTCGTCAGCCAGCTGGATTTCCATGAGGCGTTCGCCGGGGCTGAAGGTGCCGTCAATAATAGCTTGACGGATATTTTCACAGACAAGCTCACGCAGAGGCTTGTAGCTGTCTAGTTTTATAGGCTGCAAATGTCCGGACATATTAGTTTCTCCTTCCGATAGTTGTCGTAATTGCTGTTTCTACATCAAAATCTGTCAGTGCCTGCTGTACGCGCTCGGCAGTTTCTTTGTCAGCAGTAAGGCCGAAGACGGTCGGGCCGCTGCCGCTCATAAGAGAATAGTAGGCGCCTGCTCCCAGCATAGCAGCCTTAATAGAGGCTATAACGGGGTGTGCCGGGATAGTTACTGTTTCTAAAACATTGCCCATGTAGGGAACGATGGCTTTGCCGCCTTGGCGCAGGTATGCTTCCAGCTGCCAGATGCAGGGTGCATGTACCACGCGGCCGTGGTTGAAGTTTTGGTAAACCCAGGCGGTGGAAACCTCCAGTCCGCGGGGCTTGGCTAATACCAGCCAGGTTTCGGGCATATCCTCCAGCTTGGTGAGGACTTCACCGCGTCCTGTTGCCAGCATGGTGCCGCCTTCGATGCAGAAGGGTATATCGCTGCCTAATTGTGCAGCGAGCTGCTCCAGTTCATAATTTTCCAGGTTAAGCTCCCAATAACGGTTCAGACCGCGCAAAACTGCTGCTGCATCACTGCTGCCGCCTGCCAGTCCTGCCGCCAGAAAAATTTTTTTGTTCAAGGCGATGTGAACGTTCGGAATAATATCGCAGTGACCTGCGAGCAGGGCGGCTGCTCTGTAGGCCAGGTTATCAGAACCGCAGCTGAGGTTGTGCAGATTGCAGCTGATCTGAATGCCGTTACCCTTGCTGATAACAACCTCGTCGCTCAGACCGACGCTCTGCATAATCATACTTACCTCATGGTAGCCGTCCTCTCGCTTGCCGAGAATATCAAGTCCCAGATTTATTTTGGCATATGCCGTTTCTTTTATTTGCTTCATTATAAGTTCACCTGCCTAATGTTGTATACAGTATTATTTTATACTGCTTATGCCTGCATAGCAAGAATTTTTTTCGAACGTTCGGGATTTTGGCGAGAAAAATATTTAGTAGTTGCCTTTCTGCGTTAAAGTGTTACAATATATACATAAAAAACATATTCAGAATATTTTGCTTGCAAAGGAGAATTTTATGAATCCCGCTTTGAAGAAAAAACTTTACCATTATGCTATGGTGACCTTGGCCTGTGCAATTATGGGTATTGCGATGAATACCTTTTATATGCCTAATAAGATGCTCAGCGGCGGCATCGGCGGCGTTGCCGTACTTGCCTATTATGTTGCCGGCCTGCCGATGGGCGCTACCAGCTTAATCTGCAACGTGCCGCTGTTCTTTTTAGCCTATAAGTATATGGACAGGGAATATACTATCAGCGCGCTGTATGGTATTATTGCTTTTTCTGTATCCCTGGATTTCTTTCATTTTTTGTCGACCTATACTGTAGTGCATGACAAGCTGCTGGCCTGCATTGCCGGCGGTGTGCTTTACGGCATCGGTGCTGCGTGCATGTATCGTGTGGGCGGCTCCAGCGGCGGTACGGATATTATCGGCGCTATTATCCAGAAAAATTATTCTATCTCTATCAGTACGACAGGCTTTGCCTTCAACATCTGCCTGCTGCTCGCCAGCGTTTCCTTATTCGGCATCGAGCCAGTGCTGTATACATTGCTTACCTTTTTTGTGATGACTAAAACCTGTAATGCGTTTACGACAGGCTTTGATTATAAAAAGAAGGTTATTATCATCAGCGAGCATCACGAGGAGATTGCGGAAGCGATTATTAAAATCGTCGGCCGCGGTGTTACCTATATCAGCGGCGAGGGCTGCTTTACGCATCGTCACCGCGAGCTGGTTTTTGTAGTCATCAAGCTGACGCAGTTGGCGAAGGTACGCTCCATTGTGCGCGAGATTGACCCCAGTGCTTTTATGATTATCAGTGATGTTAACGATGTCTTCGGCCGTGGCTTTACGCTTAAGCCGTCCGGTCCGAATTTCCCCAGACCTAAATTCCCGGAGAAGCATGAATAAGAATTTGCGTTGTTCCCCTGCCCGGTTGTGTGCAGGGGATTTTCTTTGTCTAAAATAACGAAAATATTTTTATCATAATACAGACATGTACGTTTAAAGGTGCTATAATAAAAACAAAGCTGACAGTAAAGGAGGAGAAGGCGTTGCAGCGTACATATATTGCTATAGATTTGAAATCGTTTTATGCATCGGTAGAATGTCGTGAGCGCGGACTTGACCCTCTGGATACTAATCTGGTAGTGGCGGATGAACGGCGGACGGATAAAACCATCTGTCTGGCGGTGACGCCGTCGCTGAAAAGCTATGGTATTCCCGGGCGCGGACGCTTGTTTGAGGTGAAGCAGCGTGTGCAGCAGATAAATGCCGCACGGCGTTTTGCTGCTCCCGGCAGGCAGCTTTGCGGTTCGTCGTGCTCCTATGCGCAGCTTCAGAGCGAGCCGCAGATGGCACTTGATTTTATTATTGCGCCGCCGCGGATGGCCTATTATATGGAATACAGCACGCGAATTTACGAAATTTATCTGCGTTATGTGGCGCCGGAAGATATCATAGTTTATTCTGTGGACGAGGTATTTATGGACGTAACGCAATATTTTGAGCTTTACGGCTTGACGGCGCGGGAGCTGGCGATGCGTATTATTCTTGAGGTTTTACGCGAAACGGGTATTACCGCTACCGCAGGCATCGGCACTAATTTGTTTTTGGCGAAGGTGGCGATGGATGTGCGGGCGAAGCATATTGCTGCGGATGCCAACGGCGTGCGTATTGCGGAGCTGGACGAGCAGAGCTTTCGGCGTGAG
>ERZ860508.990-NODE-990-length-18475-cov-2.658958_pt1 | contig 18475 bp, 11 predicted proteins | sample MGYA00509976_ERZ860508 | MGnify/ENA primary metagenome ERZ860508 (study PRJEB30046, sample SAMN00715242) | human gut metagenome | study: EMG produced TPA metagenomics assembly of the A metagenome-wide association study of gut microbiota in type 2...
TTTCGTGCTGCAGAAGCACCATATCTGCCTTACTGATATCCTCCCACGCTTCATCAATCAGCTCCGGGGATACCAGGTCATTGGCAGCTTTGATAACAATAATCGTGTTATCATCCTCTGCTACGGTAATGTGAGCAGTACCGCTGTTTTCACCCGGCAGCACCTTCACATAGGTGGAATCAACGTTGTTTTCCTTTAATGCCTTCAATACCAGCTGGCCGTATACATCATCACCAATGCAGCCTACCATCATAACGTCTGCTCCCAAGCGGGCTGCAGCAACAGCCTGGTTGGCACCCTTGCCACCGGGAGAAACGGTCAGACGGTTGCCGAAAATAGTTTCTCCGGGATGCACCCAGCGGTCACATTCAACGGTAATATCAATATTACAGCTACCTACTACGACAATCTTTGACATATTTTCTACCTCCTGTCTTCAGGATTTATATAATTTTTTGTAATAACAGTGCGTATTGCCCGTCAATCAGATTCGGCTGCAGCAAATCCTTAAGAAGTGCTGCCTGCTTACGGCTGGTTTTGGGCATGGTCTGATGCCAATAGGTTATAGCAAGCTGCAGCAGACGCAGCAGCTCCTCCCTAGCGCTCTTGTCATCGGCAGTCAGCTGCCAGAAAAAGCTGTACCATTGGCGGAAGATATCCGCATCATCCAGCATCGCCGAACGCGATACGTTGGCGGTTACATCACGCAGGTGACGCAAAAGCAGCTGCAGAAGCGCTGTCTGCCGCTCAGGCTGTGCCTTAGGCACTCGCCGCCGCAGCAGGCGATACAAAAGCGTCAGTTCTCTGTAAATTCTGCAGGCCTTGTCAAAGCCATCCCAGCGTGCGTACACGACGAAATGCAACTGCAGCTGCTGCAGGCTCCACGCCCACCGTTGCAGGTCCTGCTGCTTTAAAAGCCAGCGCCCGGCCTCACGCAGCAGAAACGCCGTCTCCTCGCGCCACCGCCTGCGTGCCATACGCGCCGCCAGACTGAGCCATTCGCCCATAAATTCCTGCAGCACTGCAGTATCGCCGGCGTGCGTCCGCAACCAGCGCCGCACCAGCAGTGCGAGCATAGGACGCACTTCATCCAGGCGCCTGTCGCACACGGCAAACGTCAGCCGCAGCAGAACGCTGCCGCCCTGATGTGCCAGCTGCGGATTGACCAGCAGCTGCTCCAGACGCGGCCTGCTTTCCTGCATCCAAGCCGCAAAAAGCTGCCGTTGCCGGTGGCGTAAGGCCACCAGCAGACAGCAGCTGATTGCTTGTAATGCTTCATTATCTGCTGCTTCAGCAATAATACCCGAAAAAGCTGTGCAGGCGTTTTGTTCTCTGCCGTCACGCAGAGCAATACATGTTTCTAAAATAAGTTCTGTTACCATATTCCTACAGGTTAATATCGCCTTCGTAGACGTCACCGGAAACAGGATCCACCGTTACCAGCAGGCCGTCGGCCAGCTTGGAGGTTGCTTTCTCCGCGCCTACGATAACAGGCAGGCCGCAGGTTACGGCAACAATAGCAGTGGAGGATGTCAGGCCGCCCTCTTCAGCGATAATCGCTGCTGCCTTGGCAGCAGCCTGCGGTACAAACTCGTCATTCAGCACATCAACTACTAGGATATCACCCTTCTGCAGCTTGTCCTTGAAGTCTGCCGCAGTTCTGCCTACGCAGATACGGCCGGTGACAGTCTTGCTACCGATACCGGTACCGCTGAGCAGCTTGGTACCCACTGTAACCACCTTAATCAGATTTGTACTGCCCGGAGTACCGATAGGCACGCCGGCAGTTATAACAACAGATGCGCCGTCCTTAATTACGGAGTGATGCAGAGCACACTGCAAAGACAGCTCAATCATTTCATCAGTATTTGTGGAGTATGGCCCCAAAAGCGGCAGCACACCCCAATAAAGCTGCATCGCACGCACACGCTCAGGCAAGCGTGATACAGCAACAACAGTACATTGAGGCTTATATTTGGCAATCATACGTGCCGTAAAGCCTGATTCGGTAATCGTAAGAATAGTATCTGCCTTTATTTCCTGAGAAATCTGCACGGTAGCATGGCTGATAGCGTCGGTAGAATGGATGCGCTCGCTGATGCCCTTCTTCTGGAAGATATGCACATAATCAAGCGCGTTTTCCGTGCGAACGGCAATCTTAGCCATCGTCTGCACCGCCTCCAGCGGATATTTGCCGCTGGCAGTTTCGCCGCTCAGCATAATAACATCGCTGCCGTCGAAAATAGAGTTGGCAACGTCGCTGGCCTCGGCACGGGTTGCACGGTAGCTGTTAATCATACTTTCCAGCATCTGCGTAGCCGTGATAACAGGCTTGCCCGCCTTGTTACAGCGCGCGATAATATCCTTCTGTACCAAAGGTACATCCTCGGTCGGTATCTCTACGCCCAGGTCGCCTCTGGCAACCATAATGCCGTCGGATACGCCGATAATTTCATCGATATGCTGTACACCGGCCTCATTCTCGATTTTGGAAATAATCCCGATAGAAGAACCTGCTTCCTCAAGCACTTTACGGATAGCGATAACATCATCGGCCTTCTGCACGAAGGATGCCGCAATGTAATCCATATCATGCTCGACAGCAAAAAGAATATCTGCCTTGTCCTGCTCCGACAAAAACGGCAGTTTCAGCTCGATACCGGGGCAGGCCACGCGCTTACGCGAGCTGAGCTCGCCGCCGTTGACCACCTTAGTATAAATTCTGCAGCCGTCAATACGTACAACCTTTAAGGAAAGCAGTCCGTCGGCCAGCAGAATATTACTGCCGATTTCTACCTCCTGCGGCAGACCGGCATAATTAACGTGTGCCATATGGCGGTCGCCCAGATAATCCTCGGTAGTCAGGCAGAAATCATCGCCCTCGTTCAGCTCGATTTTGCTTTCGGCAAACATGCCCAGGCGCATTTCAGGGCCCTTGGTATCGGCAATCGTAGCGATTACCTTACCGGCCTCTTCTGCTGCCTGACGCACCAGCTGCAGCCTTTTGCCATGGTCCTCATGATTACCATGCGAAAAGTTGAAGCGTGCCAAGTCCATGCCTGCAAGCATCATCTTACGCAGCAGCTCTACGTTGTCCGTGCTGGGACCTACTGTACAGATAATCTTCGTTTTCTTCATCAGGACTGCGCCTCCTCAGTACTGAAACTTATTCTCACACAAAACCTCATAGGCATCCTCTGCCTCCGAAACCGGCAAGCAGATTTCATAAGCCTTGTTATGCTTGCCTCCGACACTTTTTAGCTGTACCAAAAAGCCGTTTTCCGTCAGCATTTGCTTTATTTTTTTGGCTTGTTCCTCAGTGTGGGCAATATAAATTGTTTTCCACATACTAGAATGCCTCCTGTAAATCAGGTAATTGGATTATGCCTTGTAAGCTTTGATTTTTTCAATCAGCTTCGGCAGGATTACGTTTACATCACCTACGATGCCATAATGAGCAACGGTGAAAATCGGTGCCTCTGCATCCTTGTTGATAGCGATGATGATATCGCTGTCCTTCATGCCGGACAGATGCTGAATAGCACCGCTGATGCCGCAGGCAAAGTAGATATGCGGAGTAACGGATTTACCGGATTGGCCAACCTGTTGGGAGTGAGTCAGCCAGCCCTCATCAATAGCGGCACGGGTGCCTGCTACTGCGGAATTTTCAAAGAGAGCAGCCAGCTGTTCCAGCACGTCGAATTTCTCCTTGCTGCCGAAGCCACGGCCGCCTGCTGCGATCATATCGGCTTCATCAATCTTCACAGCATTTTCACTGCTCAGAGCTTCTTTTTTAACCAGTTCAACACGGCTTACGGCGCCTGCTTCCGGAGTGAAGGCAATAACCTCACCGGTGCGGTTGTTATCCAATTCAGCCGGTTTGAATACTTTAGGACGAACGGTACCCATTTGCGGACGGTTAACGTCGCAGATGATGGTAGCGCAGATATTGCCGCCCAGTGCGGGACGAGTCCAGGCAACGAGCTTGTCATCGGTTACATCCAAAGCGGTGCAGTCAGCGCACAGGCCGGTATGCAGACGTGCTGCAACACGCGGAGCCAGGTCACGGCCGTCATCGGTAGCACCGAACATAATAGAAGCCGGATCATATTTCTTGGACAGCTGGCAGATAGCATCGGTATATAACTCGGTATCATAATCTGCGTATTTAGCATCCTCAACAACATAAACAACATCAGCGCCGGCAGCAATCAGCTGCTGCGGCAGCTCGCCTGCAGCGGCGGTCACCAGTACCGCACAGCATTTTTCCTCCAGCTTGGCACACAGCTCTTTGGCAGCGCCCAACAGCTCAAAGGTAACATTCATCAGCTGACCATTTTCCTGTTCAGCAATAACCCACATATTTACACACTCCTATTCGTTATCTTCAGTATCGTCAGTTTCGGCAATAGCTATAGCCTCCATGGGACATTCGCGGATGCAGGCACCGCAGCAAACGCACTGCTGCATATCAATCTGCGCCTTGCCCTCTCGCAGCGTCGCAGCGCCCATCGGGCATACCGCCACACATTCCTCACAGCCACAGCAAAGCTGCCTGTTTACTTTTATCAGCATGGTTCGCCTCAGCGGGTAATAACCTCTGCCTTAACCAGCTTTTCAAACAGCATATCTACTGCTGCATCAGCATCTTCTTCGGTAATGATTTCGCCGTTGATTTCAGGCGGGGTCGGGGTGAAGGCTTTTTTAACCTTAGTCGGAGAACCCTTCAGGCCTACGGTTGCAGGATCAATATCCAGGTCAGCAACGGTCAGAGTAGGAATCTGAGCCTTACGAGCTTTCATTTTGCCTTTAATGCTGGCAAAACGCGGCTCTTTTTCGGATTTGGTTACGGTAACAAGCAGCGGTGCAGCACAAGCCAGAGTCAGCTGGTAGTTTTCGTTTTCGCGAACAACAACAAATTTGCCGTCAGCATAGTTCAGGCTCAGAGCGCCGGTAATCTGAGGAATTCCCAGATGCTCGGCCATTTCCGGGCCAACCTGTGCGGTGTCGCCGTCTACTGCCTGCTTGCCGCAGAGCACGAGGTCGAACTCGCCCAGATGTTTTACAGCAGCAGCCAGAGCCAGGCTGGTTGCCAGAGTATCGCTGCCGCCCAGAACGCGGTCGCTCAGCAGAACGCCGTCATCGGCGCCCATAGCGATTGCTTCCTTCAGAATATCGGTTGCCTGGGGCAGGCCCATGGTCAGTACAGTTACCTTAGCGCCTTCCTTATCCTTCAGGCACAGTGCTACCTCCAATGCCTGACGGTCATAGGGGTTCATAATATTTTCTACACCCGTACGGTCTAAGGTATTGGTTTCGCGGTTAAATTTTACTTTTGCCGTATCCGGCACTTGTTTTAAACAAACGAGAATATTCATTTGCTGCCTCCTTAAGCTTATTACAGGAGCTGCTGCTCCGGCTTTTTTACATTCTTCTCTTTATTTTAGCATTTTTGTACTTAAACTTGCAAGTATATCATGAAACTTTATGAAAAACAGCTCAAATAATTACATCAATCTTTCTTTACCACACAGTTTTCACCAAGTATTTTGACCACATCCTCGGCAAAGCCCGGCGCTTCGCTGTTTACCCAGAAGTTAGGTGTTGTCTTGATAAGCTTGCGCGAGCCCATCAGCTGCAGATATACACAATCATCGCCCTTATATTTTTGGAACAGCTGCATCAGCTCACGCTGCACCAGCGGATTTTCCAGATGCGCCTCGATACGCAGACGAATTTCCGTAGGCGGCTTAGATGGCAGAGCGCGCACGCTGTTGGCAATAATCTTGCTTTCGCGCTCATCAACGCTGAAGCGTCCTTCAATCGCCACAATGCTGTCTTCATAGATATCCTTGACATTTGTATGATAAGCCTGCGGGAAAACGATAACCGGGAAGCGTCCGCTGAAATCCTCCAGCGTCAGAAGAGCCATCGTATCGCCGCGCTTGGTATTTTTTATCACACAATCCGTAATAATACCGGCCACACGCACAAACTGTCCGTCCTGCACCTGCGTTTCGCCGCCGAACTGGTGCAGCGGCATGAAGCGCTGCAGCATTTGCTTGTAATCGCTCAGCGGATGGTCGGTAACGTAAAAGCCGATGATTTCCTTTTCGTTCTGCAGAATAAGCTGCTTGGGGATTTCCGGCAGCGGCGGCAGCTTGATTTCCGTCACGCCGAAGCTGTCATCTCCGAACAGTCCCAGCTGGCCGTTGGCCTTGTCCCTCTGGCAGGCAGCGCCCAAATCAATCGCCTGGTCCATAATAGCCAGCATCTGCGAGCGTCTGGCGCCGAAGGAATCCATCGCACCACATTTAATCATATTTTCGATAACGCGCTTGTTGACTACGCGCATATTCACACGGCAGCAGAAATCCGTCAGACTCTTGAACGGACCGCCCTCGTTACGGGCGCTGATAATGGCATCTACTGCGGCATCACCGGTATTTTTGATGCCTGCCAGGCCGAAGCGGATGGATGCATTTTGATGTACCGTAAAGTTGTGACCGCTTTCGTTGACATCCGGCGGCAGGATTTTGACATTATCATTACGGCAGACGTTGATATACCAGCTCACCTTATCCGCATCACCGATAATGCTGTTGAGGAAGGCCGCATAGAACTGCGGACGCCAGTGCGCCTTCAGATAAGCTGTTTCATAGGCTACCAGCGCATAGGCTACGGAGTGGGATTTGTTGAAGCCGTAACCTGCGAAGTGCTGCAAGAGCGAGAAAATCTGGTCGCTGAGCTCTTCGGGGATATTATGCAGCTTCTTGGCGCCGTCGATAAAGGACTGGCGCATAGAATCCAGCTCCTTGGCCTTCTTCTTGCCCATCGCACGGCGCAGAATATCTGCCTGACCGAGCGTAAAGCCTGCCAGTGCGGAGGTTATCTGCATAACCTGCTCCTGATACAGAATAACGCCGTAGGTATCCTTCAAAATAGGCTCCATCAGCGGATGTAATACCTTCGCCGTGCGCTGTCCGTGACGGCCGGCAATAAAGTCCTCCGCCATACCGGTGCCCAAAGGACCCGGACGGTACAGAGCCACCAACGGAATCAGATCCTCAAAGCTTTCGGGAGCCAAATCCATAACCAGCTTGGTGATGCCTGCCGACTCCAGCTGGAAAACGCAGGACGTTTCACCGCGGCGCAACATTGCGCAGGTTGCCTCATCTGCCAGCGGAATGTTATCAATATCAACCTCTTCACCCGTAGTTTCGCGGATAAAGCGAATGCAGTCACCGATAACTGTCAGCGTGCGCAGGCCTAAAAAGTCCATCTTCAGCAAGCCAAGCTCTTCTACTTTATTTTTATCGTACTGGGTGATGACGCCACCCTCACTGCCCTGCTGCAGCGGTACGTAATTTTTCATATTATGCGGTGCGATAATTACACCGGCGGCATGCGTGCCTGCGTTACGCGGCAGGCCCTCTACGCTTTGCGCAAGGTCAATCAGCTTCTTGACCTCCGGGCGCGTGTCGTACGCCTGACGGAAGTCCTTGCTGCCGTTCAGCGCCTTCTCCAGCGTAATGCCCAGCTCACGCGGAATCAGCTTGGCGATTTCGTCTACCTCACCGTAGCTCATGCCCAGTGCCTTGCCTACGTCGCGCACCGCCGCGCGCGCCTGCAGGGTACCGAAGGTAATAATCTGCGCCACACGCTCCTGTCCGTAACGGCGCACTACATAATCCAGCACCTGATTGCGCTTTACATAGCAGAAGTCGGTATCAATATCAGGCATGCTGACGCGTTCAGGATTTAAAAAGCGTTCGAACAGCAGATGGTAACGCAAGGGCTCAATATTCGTTATACGCAGCAGATAGGCCACAATACTGCCTGCGGCACTGCCGCGTCCCGGACCGACCGGAATATCATGGCTGCGGCAATAATTGATAAAGTCCCAGACAATGAGGAAGTAGCAGGCGTAGCCCATCGTATTGATGATGTCCAGCTCAAAATCCAGACGCTTGCGGACCTTCTCATCCACAACCTCATAGCGCTTAGGCAAAGCTTCCTCGCACAGGTGACGCAAATAGCTCACAGCATCAAAGCCCTCCGGCACCGGGAACTCCGGCAGCAGCAGATGGCCGAACTCCATCTTCACGTTGCAGCGGTCAGCAATTATATTGGTATTGCTCAAAGCCTCCGGACAATCGCCGAACAGTGCCTCCATCTCATCATAGCTTTTCAGATAATAGCTGTCGTTATTAAAGCGCATACGGTCAGGCTCATCAACCGTACTCGTCGTCTGAATGCACAGCAGAATATCCTGCGCTGCGGCATCCTTTTGCTGCACATAATGCAAATCGTTTGTCGCTACCAGGCCAAGACCGAACTCCTGCGCCAGCTGCTTCAGCTCCGCGCTGACCTTGTGCTCCTCATCAAGGTCGTGGTCCTGAATTTCCAAAAAATAATTTTCCTTGCCGAAAATGTCTATATATTCCTGAATGCAGCGACGTGCTCCCTCCAGGTTGTCCTGCAAAATCATCTGCGGCACCTCGCCGGCAACGCAGGCACTGAGGCAGATAACGCCCTCGTGATAGGTGCGCAGCACGTCCTTGTCTACGCGTGGTTTATAATAAAAGCCCTCCAGCTGACCGATGCTGACAATCTTCATCAGGTTATGGTAGCCCGTATCGTTCTCCGCCAGCAAAATTAAATGGTACATGCCACGGTTATTTTTTTCCAGATGCGAGCCCTTCGCAAGATACACCTCGCAGCCGATAATCGGCTTGATGCCTGCCTTGGTGCACTCCTGATAAAATTCCACTGCGCCGTACATTGCGCCGTGGTCGGTAATCGCCAGGCTGTCCATCCCCAGATCCTTGGCATAGGCCACCAGCTCGGGGATTTTCGAAGCGCCGTCCAGCAGGCTGTATTCCGTATGTACATGTAAATGAGTAAAGCGTTTTGTCATCTCTTGCTCCTTAAATTAAAAGACCGCTGCCGCGCAAATCCGCGGCAAATGTATGTAAAACTATTCTAGCATTACAGATAAATTTCCTGCCTAAAACTGAAAAAACATACAACCGTGAATTCACAATTCGTTCGTTGTATGTTCTCTTAACATATGTTACAATAAGGCAAGACACTGACAACCGTGTTGCAGGGTGGTGTTGCCGACATTCTCTTGTAGAATGGAGGTGATGCTTATGAAGAACTATGACTTTAAGGACCTGATGGCCTTCGGCATGTTTCTCCTGGCATTACTGACATTTATTTTTCAATATAACAAGTAATCCAGACATAAGAAAACCACTCCTACACATTGCCCGGTGGCGGAGTGGCTTCTTGAGCTAATTTTCCACTAAGGCAACTCACCGTGTGGGCGGTTGTCCTTTGTCTATAATATAGCACATCAAGCTGCTTTTTGCAAGCAAACCGCTTGCTGTAAAAGCAGCTTTTTTCTTACTAACCCAGACATAGGAAAACCGCCCTTAAACTTTGCCAGATGACAGGGCGGTTCTTCCGCAATAAAAGCTTTGGCAACCCACCGACGTGGGCGGGTGTCCTTTGTCTATAATATAGCATATTACGCTGCTTTTTGCAAGCAAACCGCTTGCTGTAAAAGCAGCTTTTTCGCTTCTACTCCCCTTTTTTTCCCCATGCTAAACCGATGAGCAAAAAGAACAGATTATACACTAGCGCCGGCAGCAGACTGTTGATTTCCCACGGGCTGATATGCTTCCAGAAGAGCGCCGCAAAAATGCCTGCGCCCATAGCAGCCACGCCCATCGAAGCGCGCACCCTGCCCGGGAAGAAGATGCAGAACGTCAGCGGCAGAAAGATACCGCTGCCCCGCAGCGCCATGGAGAGGTAATTCCACTCCAGCACCGACGAATCAAGGTGCATAAAGACGAACACCATTGCAGCGACAGAAACGGCCAGCACGCTCAGGCGGCTTGCCCACAGCTGGCCTGCAGCCGTAGCCTTAAGCCAGATTTTGCTGACGATATCACGTGAAATCATCGTACCTACGCCCAGCGCCAGACCGGCGATTGAGCCCAGAGCCGAAAGCAGCACAGCGCCAAGACCGATACCGCCAAGCCATTGCGGCAGATAGGTAACGAGATACAGCGGCAGTGCGTCAATAGAATTTATCTCCGGGTGATGCAGATGCATGAACATGCCAATCAGCACCGACGGTAATCCCACAGGAATGACTATCAGCGCGGCAGCACAGCAGCCGACAGCTGCCGTTTTGGTATCGCGCGCCGAAAAAAGTGCCTGCACATAGGTTTGCGTAGAAATAACGCCCACAATCATCGAACCGAGGCTGACAATACCGTCCTCCATACCGCGCCCGAAAAGGCTGAACCAGGGGTACGCTGCAAAGCTCTGCGTCATGCCCTGCCAATGTCCCATATCGGCGTAAGCCAGAAAGCCTCCGACGAAAATGCTGGCGAAAATCAGCACAATCTTAAAAATGCCGGCCATACCGCTGCTGCTGAGGCCGCCGAAAAACACCAGCAACAAAGTAACAGCGATAACAATTGCCGCTGCAGCCAAAAGTGGTACGCCGAACAAGCCGGCAATGAGATGCAAAGCCGTCAGCGTGCTCGCTACGATGCTGAAAAAAATACCGGCGCAGGCACTGAAGGTCGCCAACCACCCCGCAGGCTTGCCGTAATCCGTAACGAGAAATTCCGCTACTGTGGTCAGCGAGCTGCGGCGCAATGGCACAGCATAAAACGCTGCCATCAGCAAAAGCGCAATGCCGCTGCCCAGCGTAAACCACCAAGCCGTCAGCCCCAGCTTGAAGCCAAGCTGCGCCGTACCGACGGTAGCAGCGCCGCCGACAATCGTGCCGATAATCGTGCCCGCGACAAGCCCTGTGCCCGAGCTGCGGCCGCCTACGTTATAATCATCGGCAGACTTCACCCTCCGGGCTGCCCAAATTCCCGGCAAAAGCGTCACCAGAAGCGTCACAGCCAAGCTGATATAATGTGTAGCAGTAAGCTGCATAATGCACCTCCTCCAATATTTTAAGCTTCCGGATATCAGTGTTCAGCCGACAGCATTAATGCTAAAAAGCTTAGTATTAGTATAACACAAAAAATACGGCAAAAAAAGTATTGCCCCTGCAAGCGTGCTTGCCTGCGGCAGCAGGCAGAAAAAGCACTTCCGCACTGTTTTCTGCTCAGATTGTTACACAAAAACTATCTTCTTTATCATTGCGAAATTCAGCTTTTTTCTGTATAATATAGTTTATACCTTTATATATTTAGTGTATGCTTTTTGGAGGAAAATTATGAGCCGTTTAAGAATCGAAACACCCGACCAGGCACAGCTTACGGTCGAGCGCTTGTACAAGGACCTGGAACGACACATCATCGCCAGCCCCCCGGGACTGTGCCCTGTTGACCTGCAGCTGTCGTTCCTCAAAGTCTGCCACGCACAAACCTGTGGCAAATGCGTACCCTGCCGTGTAGGTCTCGCGCAGCTGCAGAATCTCATGGAAGACGTGCTCGCCGGCAAGGCTGACATGCACACTCTGGATTTAATCGAAAGCACCGCGCAAAACGTTGCCAACAGCGCTGACTGCGCCATCGGCTTCGAAGCAGCCAAAATGGTTTTGGCCGGTCTTGAAGGCTTCCGTGAAGATTACATTAACCACATAAAGAAGGGCAAATGCTCTGTCAACGTCCATCATTCTATCCCCTGCGTTGCTCTGTGCCCGGCACAGGTTGATATCCCCGGCTACATTGCGCTGGTTGGCGCAGGCCGTTATGCCGACGCTGTCAAGCTCATCCGCAAGGATAACCCCTTCCCGACTGCCTGCGGTCTTATCTGCGAGCATCCCTGTGAAGCACGCTGCCGCCGCAGCATGATTGATGCTCCCATCAACATCCGCGGTCTGAAGCGTATGGCTGTTGACAATGCTCCCAGCAACACCGTTCCGTTGCCCGAAAAACAGCCTGCTACCAACAAACGTATCGCCATCATCGGCGGTGGCCCCAGCGGTATGTCCGCAGCCTACTATCTGGAGCTGATGGGACATCATGCTGTTGTGTTTGAAGAAAAGAGCAAGCTCGGCGGCATGCTGCGCTACGGCATTCCTGCTTACCGCTTCCCGCGCGAACGTCTGCAGGAAGATCTGGACGCCATTTTGTCCACCGGCGTAGAAGTACATCGCAACACCAGAATCGGCAACGAGGAGGGGGATATCCCCTTCGAAAAGCTGCGTGAAGAATTTGACGCAGTTTATATTGCCATCGGTGCCCACACCGACAAGAAAATCGGTATTGAGGGCGAGAATTCCCACGGTGTTATCAGTGCGGTAGAAATGCTGCGCAATATCGGTGAGGAAAAAATGCCTGACTTTAAGGATAAAACCGTTGTCGTTATCGGCGGCGGCAACGTTGCTATGGACTGCACCCGCAGCTCTATCCGTCTCGGTGCCAAAAAGGTTATCATTGCCTACCGCCGTCGTCAGGACGATATGACCGCGCTGCCCGAGGAAATCGAAGGTGCTATTGCCGAGGGCGCTGAGCTGTACGGCTTAAAAGCTCCGCACCACATTGAGGCGGATGCCGAAGGTAATGTGGTCGCTCTCTGGGCTGAACCGCAAATCATCGGTCCTATCGATGCCTGGGGACGTGCGCGTCCGATTCACGCTGACGTAGAGCTGGAGCGCATTCCCTGCGACGTTATCGTTGTAGCTATCGGCCAAGGCATTGAGCTGCGTCCGTTCGAGGAGGCCGGCATCAAAATCAAACGCGGTACTATTTCCGCACTCTCCAGCAGTGAGCTTGCCAACAATGAAGGCGTATTCGCCGGCGGCGACTGTGTAACCGGTCCTGCAACCGTAATCCGTGCTATTGCTGCCGGTAAGGTTGCTGCCGCTAATATTGATGAATATCTGGGCTATAACCACACCATTTCCTGTGATGTAGTTATTCCCGATCCGTCTATTGACGATAAACGTCCCTGCGGCCGTATCCAGATGCACGAAACCGAAGCAGGCGAACGCAAGCATACCTTTGAGCCTATTGAATGCGGCATGACCAAGCAGGAGGCCTGCCAGGAAGCAGGACGCTGCCTGCGCTGCGACAAATTCGGCTTCAGCACACTAAAAGGAGGCAGAACCTTAAAATGGTAAACCTGACAATCGACGGACAAAAAGTTTCCGTTCCCCAGGGGACAACAATCATGCAGGCTGCTGCCACCGTCGGCATCGAAATTCCCCGCCTGTGTTATCTTAAAGGCATCAACGAAATCAGTGCCTGCAAGGTCTGCGTAGTTGAAATCCAAGGACAGAACCGTGTAGTTACCGCCTGCACCACTCCGGTACAGGAAGGTCTGGTAGTTTATACGAACTCCCCTAAGGCCCGCAGCATCCGCCGCACCAACGTGGAGCTGATTTTATCCCAGCATGACTGCATGTGCGCAACCTGCGTGCGCAGCGGCAACTGCAGCCTGCAGACTTTGGCCAATGACCTTGGCATTTACGATATTCCCTATGAGCGCGATGTTGTCGACACTCCCTGGAACCAAGAATTCCCGCTCATCCGCGATTCCAAAAAATGCATCAAATGCATGCGCTGCGTCCAGATTTGTGACAAGGTGCAGAAGCTGCATATCTGGGATGTGCAGAACACCGGTGCCCGTACTACCGTAGACGTTGCCGGCAATGTTTCCATTGAGGACAGTGACTGCAGCCTCTGCGGTCAGTGTATCACCCACTGCCCCGTTGGCGCGCTGAAGGAGCGTAACGACGTTCCCAAAATTTATGACGTATTGGCCGATCCCAATAAGGTAACCGTAGTACAGGTTGCCCCCGCGGTACGCACCGCCTGGGCCGAAGCCTTCAACCTGCAGCCCGAGCTGGCAACCGAAGGCCGCATGGTTGCAGCACTGAAGAAGATTGGCTTCGACTATGTTTTCGACACCTGCTATGCTGCCGACGTTACCATCATGGAGGAAGCAAGCGAGCTTCTGGAGCACCTGCAAAATCCGCAGGACCACAGCTGGCCCATGTTCACCTCCTGCTGCCCCGGCTGGGTAAGCTATGTAAACAAAACTCATCCGTACTTCGTGCCTAACCTTTCCACCACCAAATCTCCGCAACAGATTTTCGGTGTGCTGGCAAAATCCTACTTCGCACAGAAGAAAGGCCTGAAGCCGAAGGAAATCTGCTCCGTTTCCATCATGCCCTGCGTTTCCAAGAAACGCGAAGCTGCCCTCTTTTCCATGCGCAGCAGCGGCACCCATGATGTAGATATCGTACTAACCACGCGCGAGCTTATCCGCCTGCTGCGTGCCGAGCACATCAACCCCGCAATGCTGGACGAACAGCCCTTTGATAATCCGCTTGGTCAAAGCACCGGCGCCGGAGTTATCTTCGGTGCCAGCGGCGGCGTAATGGAAGCAGCATTGCGTACTGCCTACCATGTAATCGAAGGCAAGGAAGCTCCTGAAGATGCCTTCACCGACGTTCGCGGCACGGAAGGCCGCAAGGTACGCAAATTCACCCTCGGCGGCGCAACACTGCGTACCTGCACAGTAAGCGGTCTGGGTAATGCAGGCAAGCTGCTCGACGAGCTGAAGGTCGGCAAGGTTCATTATGACTTCGTAGAGGTTATGGCCTGCCCCGGCGGCTGCGTTGGCGGCGGCGGTCAGCCGATTCACGACGGCGAAGAGCGTGCCGATGTACTGGGCAATAAGCTCTATACCATCGACAGCAACCGTCCTCTGCGCCAGTCCCACAACAATCCGGATGTACAGGAGCTTTACAAGGACTTTCTGGAAAAACCGCTGAGTGAGAAAGCAGAAGAGCTGCTGCACTCCGACCATGTAAAAGAGCATAATTATATGTAATAGAAAACGGAAAGAAGAAAACGACTCGCAAACTGCAACGTCTTCATTAGAGAGGCAAGATGCATTACCAATAGGGCAAGAGAAGGCTCCCCTAGGGGGGAGCTGTCACCCGATAGGGCGACTGAGAGGGGAAAGCATTCTTTATAATTGCAAAATAACATAAGATTTATTGCCCCTCTCCGTCATCGCTTCGCGATGCCACCTCTCCCCAAGGAGAGGCTCTCTTGAAAGCCAAGCGTAAGGATATATTAATTGCAAAGCCAATTCTTCCAAAATCTATGAGGTCAATCATGTACACACAATCCTATACCTATACACAGCAAATCCCCCTCTCCCTGGACGATGGCCACGGCGACTACAACCGCAGCTACGAACGCAGCTACGATGATTTTGACTACGCCGACTACTCCACCGACCACAGAGACAACAACTTCCGTAACTACGAGAAGAAGCGCCGCAAAACCAATAAGGAAATTATTGAGGACATGCTCAAGCGCTGGGATTAAGCCAAACACTATGTAAAACAAAAGCAAGAGGAGAACACCTGAAATCCTATAGGGGATTGGGTGCTCTCCTCTTTTTAGTATAGAAAAGGGAGTGTTATGTAAAGCTCAAGCTATACAGCCAGCCTTATTTCAGCTTGCTGCCGTAATGGTCACGGTTGTCGCCGCCATATACGCGTACACGCTCAATCTTACCTCTGTCGCCATCCGCACCGGAAATGCGGGCAACATGGATACGTCCCATTTCAGGCTCAAATTCGCGTACCAGCTTGTGATCCAGCTTCACGCCTTTTTCAAGCGCTCTGTACAGCATAGCTGCAAATTCGTAGCGGCTCATCATACGGTTGCCGTTGAACATGCCGTCAGGATAACCCTCAACGATGCCTGCTGCCGCCAGACGGCCGATGTATTCGTAAGCCCAGTGGTTTTCGGGAACATCCGGGAAGAGCTTCATTCTGTCCATCTCAATCGTGCCGCCCATGCCTGCGGTCAGCTGACCTACAAGCGCGGTGAGGTTAGCTACATTAGCTCTCAGGTCTACGATTTCCTTAGCCATCGCTGTACGGGAATTGCTTACGCGTGCGGTACGGTCCAGGGAGAAGGAGATGCCTGCATTCACCATGTTCTCGCCGTTGCCGAAGGTTCCGCCTACACTCAGCATAACCTTTTCATCCGGACGGTAGAACGCGCCTACCGCAGCAGCGTTTTTGCCCTTGTAGTTGCCGTAGCCTGCTGCAAAGGTCAGTTTGTCATCGGGATCAAAATCCATCGGGTGCAGCGCTGCGAGAGCGGCAGCACCAGCACCAACCTTGTCAACGCGGCTGCCGAGATTGTCAACACGATAATCGAGTTCATTAAAAAGCTCTCTGAATTCTGCATGGTCTCTATCATTTTGTGCCTTGCTAGCGATATCGTCAATAGTCAGTCTGTTTACTTCTTCAGGATTATAGCGATCCTTTACTACTAATGTAGCAGTTCCGGCTTCCTTATCTCTTTCAATATCATTCAGCCGTGCATCCTTCATCTGGCCTTCCAGAGTAACGTCTCTGCCGTTGTGAACATTGAGAGTAATGCTGCCGTCTTCGCCAATGCTGCCACCGTTAACGTATCTGTCCTGAGCTTCAATTGCTGCGTTCAGCTTTTGCTCATTAAAAGATACAGTGTAAGCATGATTGCCCTTGTCATCAGTCATATCACCAACAGTTACGTAACCATTGCCGTCATCTTGGACGGTAGTAATGGTGTTGGTGTCATACTGCTTAACAAAATCGCCCAACTGCTCGCTATTAATGCCAAGCTCATATGCATGATTGCCGTCTGCACCTTTATCTTCAATCGTCAGGATATTGGTATTAACAGCTACTGTAGTAATGGTGTTGGTGTCAGCAACATTTTCCAACTGATTAGTTACCCAGCTGCGGGATGCTACCCCTTCAATGCTTGCCTCTACGCTCTTACCATCGGAATCATTAACCCTTACCGTCAGCTTGCCATATTCATCCAGGTTTCCTTCCATGCTGGTGTTAGTTGTGTTGGTATCAACAACATTTTCCAGCTGATTAGTTACCCAGCTGCGGGATGCTACATCTTCTACAACTGCTTGAACGTTATTGCCTGCAGAATCATTAACCTTTAACGTCAGCTTCCCATCGCCATCCAAGCTTCCTTCCATGCCGGTATTAGTTGTGTTGGTATCCTGCGCTGCCGCTTCTGTTTGGATAAATTCCTTCAAGGCAGTCTCATTGATGCCAATTACGTGATGTTTATTATCAGTAGGAAGAGCCTCATTAGCATCGACAACGGTAATGATCGCATGACCGGATTCTGCTGTAGTAACCGTATCAGTACCGCCAATGCCATTCAGCTGATTGTTTACCCACTCCTGGGAAGCAATGCCTTCTACAGTGCTTTCAAAAACTCCGTCGGCATTATCGGTAATTTTAGAAGTAAGCTTGCCATTTGCAAAGGTCAATTTATTATCAACAACTTTGGTATCAGTATCAACAATACCGACTGCAACATCTGTACCATTTTCGCGTACCAATTTATAGGTATTAACTGTTGCGCCCTGCCCTGCAGTTGCCTTTACCTCTTTAATAACCTTATCCTTCAGGCCTGCCTGGTCTCCTTCACCGTAAATGGTCTTAGCCATGGTAATATCATTGGTGTAAAGGGATTTGATGATTCTGTCGAATTCGCCTACAGTAATTCTGCTCATGGACTCCTTACACTCCATTTCGGAGTTATCGCCCTCATGTACAGGACTCCAGCCAGTGCCACCCTTTTTCCATTGATCATTCGTAGTATGATAAATAAAAGGTGTAAACAATTCAATCTGCTGGCCGGAACCGATTTTTACCTGTGCATGTCCTAAATCTGTCCAGAAGTAACCCTGGTGATAATTATTGGAAGCATCATAAATCTGTCCTGCAGCGTCTTTGGAAACAGACTTATCAATCGGAGACGGCGTAGGCGTAACAGTATCTTCAGCCCACACAGTAGCATAACCCATCATGCCCATTGCCATAATTGTCGCCAGTACGCACTTTGCCAAAGCAGTTTGCTTTCTAGTCTTTTTCATTTTCAATCCCCCTTTTCCACGCTGCGCCACAGTGACGCAAGCTTAATCCTCGTTACAAAGCATTTCGTTAACCAAATATAACTCAGATAAGGTGGTACTAAAATTCAAGGCCTTGAAAATTTAGCAGTTCGTTTCCTTTACCTACTTTAATTGTACTCTTCTCGTCTCCATAAGTCAAACTTTTGTATCCTTCATAAAGACATCGAATAATAAAATATTCATACACAATTTTTCATTCGTCACTTTTACGCATTAATCAGAGTTGTTAGAATTTTCTCTTTTATATATTTTATACTTTAATAATTATTACAAAGAAGAAAATGTGAAAGATTTTTGTCACAGTAGACAATTTCTTGACAAAAATGTGAACTGCGCTCATAGCACAGCGAAGCCATTGCTAACCGTGTGCGTCATAAAAAGACAGCGCAAAAAAGTTCACCACAGATAGACACTGAAAAAGCAAATCAGCGCACCGCAAAAAGGCGGTTCTTTGTCAAGTTTTGGGGTTTAACATAATAGACCTAGACAATACATAATTAGTTTTGTAATTCAACTAACCTCTGGTATA
>ERZ860508.992-NODE-992-length-18434-cov-9.813646_pt1 | contig 18434 bp, 18 predicted proteins | sample MGYA00509976_ERZ860508 | MGnify/ENA primary metagenome ERZ860508 (study PRJEB30046, sample SAMN00715242) | human gut metagenome | study: EMG produced TPA metagenomics assembly of the A metagenome-wide association study of gut microbiota in type 2...
CCTTTGGTTAATACTTCCCACCTGGTGGTGTCTCCTTTGCATTCGGTACGGACTTCATAAAAATGAAAAGTGAATTTGTCCGTACCTGCGCCTTACGGCGGAAAGCAGAAATGCTATTTTTTTCAAAATAGCTCTCAGTTTCAAGCCGCCTGCATGATAAAGTTTTTAGTTTATGTTGATAGATGATATTTATTTGCAAGTTTTTGAACTTAAAGTGCAGGCGGCTTTAGAACTTTTCAATTTGTCGGCTAACGGTTTAATCTTTTCTGCCGTCAGCAAACGGATTTCGCAGGTAAACGTAGTTTACCCCTGCGGCAACAGCGACCAGATGGCTCTGCCCTCTGGACTCCCGCCACCTTTGAAAAGCTGGACTAAACTTTTTACCTTGATCTTATTTGTACTAACTTTCTCATTTGTCTTTATTACCACAAAACAGAAACAGAAGCAGCCGCTGCATAAAGAATGCAGCGGCTGCTTTGGTTATTTTATGATCCCATATCCCAGCTTCATCATCAAAATGCGTCTCACATGGCTGTCAATGATATCATCGCTAAGCTCGCCGCTTTCGTATGCGGCTTTAAGGTCATTATATGCCGTCTCATAATCTGTCACGCATATCATGTCATTATCCGCAAGTATGGCTTTTACATAGACCGAGCCGCCGCCTGCGTATTCTTTTATTGCGTCCATTCCCATGTCGTCGGTGATAGCAACGCCATCGAACTCCAGCTTGTCTCTCAGCACCTCATGTATTGCAGGCGAAAGGGAAGCGGGATAGTCGGGGTCAATATTGTCATATATCGTGTGACCCACCATAACTGCAGGGGTTTTGTCCTGCACGGCGTTGATGCCTGCGGAGAACGGCACAAAATCACGGTTATAGAACTCGTAAAGCTCCCTGCTGTCATGAGCCATGCCCTTGTGAGTGTCGGTGTTCTCGCCGTAGCCGGGGAAATGCTTCAGGCAGGAAGCCAGCTTTCTGTCAGCAGATGCGCTGACAATGGCTGCCACAGCCTCGGCAGTATGCTCGGGGTCCTGACCCATGGTTCGGGGATAGATGTATGAGTTTTCGTCCTCGGAAATATCCGCCACGGGAGCAAGGTTAAGGTTTATGCCCAGCGATGTGAGCAGCTCTGCCTTTTCCTTGGCATCTATCTCCAGCAGCTCCGCTCCCCCTCGGCCGTAAAGCACCTGCGGGGAAGAAAACGGCTCATCACGGAAAGCAGTGTATTTGCTCACTCTCACCACCGTGCCGCCCTCCTCGTCAACTGCAATGAACGGGGCAATAGTCACGGACGAGCTTATTTCCGCCGTAAGGGCAGTCACAGATTCGGGGCTTGCGTTCTTGAAATCATCGGCGTACATGGTATATCCGCCGAAATTGTATTCCGATATGACCTGCGCCGCATTGGCAGGCATTCTTGCCAGCAGCAGCTGACCTATCTTTTCATCGGCGGACATTTCCGAAAGCAGCTCATCTGCCCTTTCGGCATATTTCTCCGACTTGGACTTCTGAGAAACGGAGGTCTCCGTCTCAGTCACCTCAGCCTCGGTTATCTCGGTAAGGGTTATGCCCACGGCAGGGGCGTTCTTGCCGATGTTTGCGTCATTTTCAATAATATCGTTCACAGACTCGCTGACTGAGGAGCACCCTGTCAGTGCGGCGGCACAAAGAACGGCAAAAAGCTTTGACAGCTTCAAACATATCAATCCTTTCGGTATGTGATAGTTTAATTATACACATATGTCCGCCGCCTGTCAATATCATTCGCCCTTTACGGGAAGCGGCTTTACCGATGCCCTGAGCAGCAGAAGGAACGCTGCCGCAATCTCAACAGCCGTTAATATCGAAAAGAACAATGCCGCCTGTGCCACATTTCCTTTGGGACCATCGGCAAACACACCTGCAAGCTTTATCAGCCATACATTCAGTGCCTTCATTTTTTCTACGCCGAAAATCGCCATTACTCCAAGATTAGGGCCAAATACGATAAGGCAGGCAACAATGGCAGCTATAAATGTAGGCAGACGATAGAATATTGCGGTGAGCATAACGCCTGTTGCTCCTGCTGTAATGCAGCTTATAAAGCAAACAATATACAATCTTATAAATATAGCGGCAATGCTCATTCCGTCAATCCAAAGTATGGATATAGCGCCGTATGCCTCAGCGCCCCAAACCTGTTCGCTGCCTGCAATAGCTGCTGTCAGAGGAGAAAGAACGGCACATTCTGCGGTAACAAGCAGCGACACTATAATAACGGTCAAAAGCTGCGACAGCACGGCTGTTTTTCTCGATGCTCCGTTTGCTGCTGCGGTGGTTATAAAATCATGGGAATAGCAGCACATAAACACAAACATAACAACCGCACAAAAAACGTCAATGCCTGTCATATTGCTGCCCTGCAGGGTAAACGGTGTATTCTCGGCAAGAGACGCTATCAGCGCCCCTATAGGCATTGTAACGATGCAGAATATAGGAATATACGCAAGTATTCCCGTCATTCTTTTAAGCTGATATTTCATGCACCCTGTTAAGCTTCTTATTGTCATATTAACTCCCCCTTAAGAATTTGTCAGATGTATAAACAGTTCCTGCAGGCTCAGCGGCTCTGCTTCAAGCTCAGGCGGAACATTGTCATTTGCCCTGTTTCCCTTTACGTATGCGGTCTTTAGTCCGCCGATCGAGTCAACGCCCATAACGTCTTTTCCTGCAATGAAGCTTTCCACATCGGAGGCCTTGCCCGATACGCTGTAGCCCATGGAACGAACATTGTCCGTATCCTCATCAAGCAGGAGCTTTCCGTCCTTGATGACCACTGCCCTTTCGATTATCCCCGCAGCCTCCTCAATAAGATGAGTGGAGATAACATATGTGGCAGGGTGATCGTTATAGTGGTTCACCACCTGCCTGTAGAACATATCACGGTGATTTGCGTCCAGTCCCAGCACAGGCTCGTCAAAGAACACTACAGGCGCATTGCAGGCAAGGGCATTGACTATCTTTGCAATGGTGCGGTAGCCTGTGGAAAGCCTGCCAAGCCTCTTTTTTATGTCAAGCCCATATTCGTTGCAGAGCTTCATAGCATAGTCCATATCATAATCGGGATAGAAAAATGAAGCGGTCTTAAACATCTCTTTTACTTTAATGGCAGGATTATACAAAAGCTGCTCGCTCATCATATGTATCTTGCCCACAGCGCTGTCGTTATCCGCCTGAGGCTCGCCGTCAACTGTTACCTCCCCCGAATCCGCAAAAATACGGTTGCTTACAATGTTCAGCAGCGTGGATTTTCCTGCACCGTTCCTGCCCAGCAGACCGTAAATGCAGTTTTCTGTAAGGGTAAGGCTCACATCGTCAAGAGCCTTGTTCTTTCCGTAGGATTTTGAAACATTTTTTATCTCAATGGTGCTCATTATTGTCACAGCCTTTCTCTATCATGGTGATTATCTCGTCTCTGGAAATTTTCAGCTTTTCAGCCTCGCTGACCAGCGCCCTGATGTATTTGTCGTAAAATTCCTGCTTTCGTTCATTGCGGATCTTGCTTTCCGCACCTGTGCTGACGAACATACCAAGTCCCCTTTTCTTGTAGATGATGCCCTTTTCCACCAGAATGTTCACCCCTTTAAGGGCGGTGGCAGGGTTTATTTTGTACATGGCGGATATTTCCGTAGTAGATGGAATCTGCGTTTCCTCGGGGAAAACGCCTGTCAGAATATTTTCCTCCACCCACTCCGCCATCTGGATATAAATGGGCTTTTCGCCGTCAAAGCTTATCAATACGCTTCACCTCCGTTAGTGTATCGGTTAATTACTTGTGTAACTAACTATATCACTTGCAATATAATATGTCAATAGGGCAAATATATATTTGTAGGATATGACAACAAAAGACAGATGTGACCACCATCTCTTGTATAATTCGCATACCAAGACATAAAAAAATCACCGCATTTTGAAGCTTCAAAATGCGGTGAGCTTTTATGTTGCGAAATTACTTGAGCTTTGCTCCGTCGCTGAACGCCTTGCCCACCTTTTCGCCCAGAGCAATATAGTCATTATTTGCAGGGTCAAAGGTAATGGGTCTGAACTTGGAAAGGTCGATCTTTCCGCCAGTGAGAATTTTCTCATCTGCGCTGACGTTTACTATCTCGCCCACCAGGCGGCAGCTTTCCTCATCGTAGCTTACAAGCTTGCACTCGAGAGTCATAGGGAGCTGCTCAAAAACGGGAGCATCTACCTTTTCGCTCTTTACGGCAGTCCAGCCTGACTTTTTCATCTTGTCGGGATCATTGTTTGCGGAAACTATACCTACAAAATCCGCAGCCACAACATTTGCCGCATCAGCAGGGCTTACGGTGAATGCGCCCCTTGCAAGGATATTCTTTGTGGTCTTATGGCCTGCGCTGACGCAGATAGATATCTGTGTACTGTCGCTGATACCGCCCCAAGCGGCATTCATTGCATCGGGTACGCCGTTCTCGTCATATGTGCCGATAATAAGCACGGGCATGGGATAAAGCATAGCCTTAGCGCCAAAATCTTTTCTCATAGTAAATTCCTTGTATGATATAGTAAAGCCTAAATCATACTACTCCTTTCATAAATTTATGGTATATTCCAAAGCTTCCAAAGGCCGCTTCGGAAAGCAGGACGCTCAGTCCCTCAAAAGTCTCGCTATGTCGTCCGTTGGTGTGAAGAATACTTACATATCTATTCAAATAACCCAGACCATTGCTCAGATCGAGTTAATTGAAAGCCGGTTGGCGGAACTCGAAACTGTCATTGAAGCCGCTGTTGATGAGCTTGATTCGGTTATTATGACCGTTCCGGGTATTGGCAAATTAAATGGAACAATGATCCTCGGCGAAATTGGTGATATCAAGCTTTTTTCGGATCCTTCAAAGCTTCTTGCTTATGCAGGTCTTAATATGAGAATTATCACCATTATTATATCATCGGCAGGCGGGAATGTCAATATGCGGGCAACGTTCATAATTCTTTTACCCGCAGAAATGCCGTCACCGCAATACCTCTGTTGACAAAATCGGGCAGGTGTGGTAAAATATAAAAAAGTGTCGATTATTGAAAGGACGTGACAGTGTTGATCTGTAAAAAGTGCGGCAGTGAATGCCCTGACGGCAATATATTCTGCGAAGCCTGCGGAGCCGAGCTTGATGCTCCTGTGCTCCCTGAAAATATAGACGATAAGGGCCGGGTAAAAAACAAGAAGCCCAAAAAAGAAAAGGCGGCTAAGGAAAAGAAGCCCAAGCCCGAAAAGAAGCAGCGCAGCCCTGAGGAAAAGGCTGCCCTTGCAAAGAAGCTGAAGCTTGGCGGCATATGCCTGCTGGTCATTGCGGTGATAGTGCTGATTGTGGTGCTGGTAAATATTTTCAGCGGAAACAAGGGCTACAACGCAGCCCAGAGCATTCCTCTCGGCAGAAATGTTGAGTATGCTCAGTCGGAAACGGGTCTTACCTTTACCGAAAAGAGCACAAACGGCATGATAAACAATATGTGCGATTTCGATTATATCTGCATCTCCGACAAGACTACCACGGTAAGCGGCTCCGAGCAGCCTCAGTGGGTGATAATGCTCACCGTTGACAGCGATGACATGATAACCGATGTGGAATACTACGATTTCAGGCAGCTCAAGCTCAACTGGAAGGGCAGAAAGATGGCTGAAAAGCTTGACCAGAACACCCTTGAATACGGCATGAGCATCAAAAACGTTAACAAGACATTGGGTCTCAAGCCCTATTACATCAAGCGCAGTGTTTCCAACGATTCACTTTACTGCTACCGCTATTATTTCACTGACCCCAATGCAGGCTATGACCGTGCATACAACTACTATGTTGAATTTTCCGACATTGAGCTGGCTGTAAGAAACGTAAGCTACAGCGAGATAAACTACGCTCAGACCATTCTTTCCGCAAATCCTCCCTCCGCAGCGGGACGTGACAGCGATCCTGTTGTTACCGAGGAAGCTCCTGCCGAGACGGACGTGACCGATGAAGCTGCTGAGACATCAGCTGAATAAGAAAATAAGGGTACCGAAAAGGTGCCCTTTATTTTTGCATATATGAAAAAAATAAAATCGCCTCATTGCATTGGTCTTGATTACGATGTATCATATAGGAAAGAGGTTCCATATGGGTTCTCTTTAAATTACCCATAAATTTATTATACGAGGAAGTGATAATATGGCAAATGAAAACAAAAAGGATTTTAATGCAATGCTTGCCGACAATAAGGATATGCCTAAAATAAAAATAATTACAGATGAAAAAAGCATTGAAAAATACGGCGGAAGCAGAATGTACTTTGCCCCGCCTGCGAATTATGATACAGTGATGAAGCAAGTACCCGAGGGGAAGCTCATTACTGTGGGAATGCTTCGAGACTTTTTTGCCCGCAAGGCAGGTGCTGACTTCACCGACCCAATAACGGCAGGAATTTTTGTATCCATAGCAGCATGGGCAAGCGAGCAGCGGGAGGATAACAAAACACCATGGCACCGCACTCTTAAAGCTGATGGTGAGCTTAACCCCAAATATCCCGGCGGCTGCCTGCGACAAAAGGCTCTTCTTGAGGCGGAGGGTCACACAGTAATAACAAAAGGCAGGACAAACATAAAATATTTCGTCAAGGACTATGACCAAAGCCTTTTCATTCTGTAAAAAGCCCCATAAAATAAACGCCCCCGAAAAGCATCTTACTTTTCGGGGGCATAACAGCTTATACTAAGCACCAATTAAAAACTATACAAAAAATTGAGCATAATCTTGCGTATATGGATTATGCGATGATTTTTTGTCTATAGTTTTATTGGTGATTAGTATTATAATTACTTCTTGTTCTTTTCGATCTTTACATACTTGCCTGTGGCAACATCATATGTATAGCTGCTCTTTCTCTTGAGAATAATGAGGAACACAACAATGATGATAACGATGACCGCAAGGGCGGAAGCAAGAACTACGATAAGTGCAGTCTTATAAGCCTCTGCACGCTCGGCATCGGTCATCTTGATGTACATATTGTCCTCGCAGTTGGTGATAGTGCAGGACTTAACGGTAAGGTTCGCATTGGCTGTTGCGCCGATGTTAAGTGCGTCAACGCCTGAGAAATCGGCTGTTCCGTATGCTGCCACCATATCGTCATAGCTGAACTTTGCGTGAGTGTCGTCCCACTCGTAGGGAGCTACCTTTGCCCACACGCCGCCGTTGGAGTTTGCCATGGGAGTGTCGGGGAATGACCAGCTCTGCACGATAAGCTCAATGGGACATTCCTTTTCGCTGCCCTCGGCAACGGGGTTGACTTCTTCATAGGTGAAGTTAACGATGACCTCGGAAGCGGAGGTTATTTTGGTGGGATCGTAATGCTCCATTGAAATGGCGTAGCTTGACCATGGCTCGATAACGGGAGCTGCGGAAACGTCAAAGCTTACAGTGTTGTCGGCTGCCGCAAAGGCTGTTGCAGACAGGGCGAAAACGGACGCTGCGGAAACAAGCACAGCTGCTGCTTTCTTAAAAAAGTCTTTTAACATAATAAATTCTCCTCCTATTATGCTTATGTTTTCCATAATGTGCATAAATTAGGATATCATAAATATATGTGCAGTTCAACAAATTTTCTGTGAATATTTTGTGCAAATAGCAAAGCTGACAAGCCTTTTTGCGCTTGACTTTTTTAGTGTGCACTGATATAATCAAATAAAAGCAAACGGAGATGATATGATGATATATACACCCATTACCAAGCTTGCTCTGAACACCGCATACAAGGCCCATGAGGGTCAGCTTGACAGAAGCGGTCTGCCATACATTTTCCACCCATATCATGTTGCCGAGCAGATGAAAGATGAGACCACCTGCGCCATTGCGCTTTTGCATGACGTGGTGGAGGACACGGACATGACACTTGAAGAGCTTGAAAAGCTTTTTCCGCCTGCGGTCACAGAGGGAGTAAGGCTGATGACCCATGACGACAGCACCGATTATTTTGACTATGTGCGGCGAATAAAGGGCACGGTTGCCGAGCCTGTCAAAAGGGCGGATATTGCGCACAACAGTGATCTTTCACGAATGGACACGGTTACGGAAAAGGATCTTTTAAGGATAGAGAAATATAAAAAAGCTCTCCGCATACTGGACGGAGAGGAGTAAAAATGGTTGGAGGCTAACGCTTCACCACGCTATGATTTGTGCATTTTAAAAAAAGCCTGAGAAATGTTGATTTCTCAGGCTTTGTTTTTTTATTCAATTATAAAGACTTAAGCTTCTTTTCAAGCTCTTCCTTAACAACCTTAGGTGTAGCGGCACCTCTAAGTTCCTTGTTGCACTGACCCATAAGGAAGCCAAATACCTTTACATCTCCGCCCTTGTACTGGTTTACTGCCTTTTCATTTGCAGCCAGAACCTTTTCGATAACTTCAAGCACCTTGCCTGTATCGCTTACGATGAGCATTCCCTCACGCTTTGCAATATCCTCAGGCTCGCCGCCCTTTTCAGCCATCTCACGGAATATCTCCTTGGCATCGTTCTTTGTTACCTTGTCGGTATCGGACATCTCAACCAGCTTTGCTACCTGAGCAGCGGTGAACAAGGGCTTTTCAATATCGATTTCGCCCAGGTTCATTCTTCTCATTATCTCGCCGTTGATGAAGTTAACAAGCGACTTGGGGTTGTTGTAGCACTTGACAGCTTCCTCGAAGAGGTCGGATATCTTCTTGGTGTTTACGATGACCATTGCTTCCTTTTCGGGAATGCCCCAGCTGATGTACTTAGCCAGTCTGTCCTTGGGCATCTCGGGCAGGGAATTCTTTATTCTCTCCAGATCCTCGTCATAGAAGTTTACCTGCAGGATATCGGGATCGGGGAAATACTTGTAGTCGTGAGCATCTTCCTTGGTTCTCATGGACTTGGTCTCGCCACGGTTAGCGTCGAAACGTCTGGTCTCCTGAACGACCTTGCCGCCTCTGTCAAGTATCTGCGCCTGACGCTTTATCTCGAACTCGATGGTACGGTAGATGGACTTGAGGGAGTTTACGTTCTTTATCTCGGCTCTTGTACCGAACTCGGTATCGCCCTTTCTCATAAGGGAAACGTTAACGTCCGCACGGATAGAGCCCTGCTCCATCTTACAATCGGAAACGCCTGTGTACTGGAGAAGCAGAGAGATCGTCTCAACGAGAGTTCTTGCTTCCTCGGGGGAGGACATATCAGGCTCGGTAACTATCTCGATAAGGGGAACGCCACAGCGGTTGTAGTCGCAGAGGGAAACGCCGTTCAGGTCATCGTGGATAAGCTTGCCTGCGTCCTCTTCAAGGTGGATACGGTTGATCCTTATCTCCTTGTGCTTCTTTTCGCCGTTCTCCTCGTAGTCAATGGGAACAACACCGTTGATGCACAGGGGAAGGGGCATCTGGGATATCTGATAAGCCTTTGGAAGGTCGGGATAGAAGTAGTTCTTTCTGTCGAAAACAGAGAACTTGTTGATGCTGCAGCCCAGAGCGTAGCCTGCTCTTACAGCGTATTCAACAGCGGTCTGATTTATAACGGGGAGAGTACCGGGCATACCTGAGCAAACAGGGCAGCAGCGGGTGTTTCTCTCGCCGCCGAACTCAGCGGAGCAGGTGCAGAACACCTTGGACTTGGTAAGAAGCTCGGAGTGGATCTCCAGGCCGATAACAGGAATATAATCTGAAACTGACATGAGCTGCGCCTCCTTATATATTTGCGGGCTTGCGGCTGAAGCTCTTCTCAAATGCGTCAGCTGCGCCGATTATCTCTGCTTCGTTCCACATTCTGCCGATGAGGGACATTCCGATAGGCATACCCTTGTCATCGTAGCCGCAGGTGGTGGAGATAGCGGGAAGTGAGGCGATGTTTACTGTAACTGTGCAGATATCCGCCTGATACATCTTCTTGGGGTCGGAAATGTTTTCGTGTGCGCCGTATGCAACGGTAGGAGCGGTAGGAGTGAGGATAATATCGCACTTTTCAAAAATTTCCGCATATTCTTCTCTTATCTTCTGCTTGAGGGCCATTGCCTTGCCGTAGTAAGCGTCATAGTAGCCGGAGCAGAGAGCGTAGTTTCCGAGGAGGATACGTCTCTTTACCTCGTCGCCGAAGCCTTCGCTTCTGGAAGCGGTAACAAGTTCGCTGTAGTTTCCGACGATATCGGAACGGTGGCCGTACTTGATGCCGTCGTATCTGGAAAGGTTGGAGGAAGCCTCAGCGGAGGAGATAAGGTAATATGCAGCAACTGCATACTTCAGTGAGGGCATAGAGCACTCAACAAGCTCTGCGCCCATAGCCTTGTAGCTGTCGGCAGCGGCAAGAACGGTCTTTCTTACAACATCGTCGATGCCCTCTGCATAGAACTCAGCGGGAACGGCGATCTTGACGCCCTTCATGCTCATGCCTATCTTGGAGGTGTAGTCATCAACGGGGTTCTTGGAAACTGTGCCGTCGTGAGGGTCATAGCCTGCAATAGCGTTGAGGATCATTCCGCAGTCCTCTGCGCTCCTTGCGATGGGGCCTATCTGGTCAAGGGAGCTTGCGAAAGCAACGAGACCGTAACGGGAAACTCTTCCGTAGGTGGGCTTTAAGCCTGTAACGCCGCAGAAAGAGGAAGGCTGACGGATAGATCCGCCTGTATCGGAGCCGAGAGCCGCAGCGCAGAGGTCAGCGCCCACAGCAGCAGCGGAGCCGCCCGATGAACCGCCGGGAACTCTTGCGGTGTCGTAGGGGTTCTTGGTCTTCTTAAAAGCGGAGGTCTGTGTGGAACCGCCCATAGCGAACTCGTCCATGGAGGTCTTGCCCAGCATTACGATGTCCTGAGATTCAAGCTTGTCCATAACGGTTGCGTTGTAGGGAGGGATAAAGTTTTCCAGCATTTTTGAAGCACAGGTTGTCTTAACGTCCTCTGTGCAGATGTTATCCTTTATAGCAAGGGGGATACCGCAGAGGGGGGAAGCCTCGCCTGCGTCTATCTTAGCCTGAGCAGCCTCGGCAGCTGCCATAGCCTTTTCCTCGGTGACGGTGATATAGCTTTCAAGCTTTCCGTCAACGTTCTTTATTCTTTCAAGATACGCTTTTGTAAGCTCGGGGGAGGATATTTCCTTTTTATCGAGCTTGCTGCGCATTTCCTTCACGGTAAGGGAAGTAATGTCCATTAAAATGCTCATCCTTTCATATGGGCAGCACGGCTGCGGCTCATTTTATTCAATAAGGGGCTTGCCTGAATTATTCAACGACCTTGGGAACAACGAAGCAGTTCTCGCTGCTGACAGCGTTCTGAAGGAGCTTTTCAGTAGGAAGAGAGGGCTTAGCCTCGTCCTTTCTGAGATCCTTGAGGTAAACGTTGTGGTTATCCTTCAGGGGATCATAGGTAATGTCTATTTCCTTGATGGTATCCATAATTTCGATAATGCTTGTCATATCCTTTACAGCCTGTTCCAGCTCTTCATCGGTGAAGCTGAGCTTTCCGAGCTTTGCGAGATACTTGACCATTTCAAGATCCATAAGTCTTTCCTCTTTTCTGAATTTTAGTTGCATATGGATAACTTTCCTTATCATATGCGGCAATACAACAATAATTATACCATACATGACTTTGTTTTGCAAGTACCGAATGAAAAAAAGTCATAGATTTCGGAAAGATGTGGGGATAATGAGGAAATCGGAACCGACAGTTCCCACTTGATAACCTCACGATTATGTGCTACAATATAAGCAATGACCGCAATAACCAAAGATAGGAACGATCTGATGAAACGAATTGTTATCGGTATGACTGCCCACGCCGATTCGGGCAAGACTACCCTTTCCGAAGCCCTGTTATACCTTTCGGGCGAGATACGCAAGCAGGGCAGAGTAGATCACGGCGATGCTTTTCTTGACACCCACTCCATTGAACGCAGCCGTGGCATAACCGTATTTTCCAAGCAGGCTGTTATCCACGGTGATGACGCTGTATTTACTCTCCTTGACACCCCGGGGCACACGGATTTCTCCGCTGAGGCCGAACGTGCGCTGTCGGTAGTGGACTATGCTGTTCTGGTGATAAGCGGCACTGACGGCGTCCAGAGCCACACGGAAACTCTCTGGCGGCTGCTGGGCAAATACAACAAGCCCGTGTTTATTTTCGTAAACAAGATGGACATTTCTCAGTTCGACCGTGATTATATCTTATCCGACCTGAGAAAGCATTTATCCGACAAGATCGCTGATTTTTCCGTTTCGGACGATGACCGCAACGGTGAGCTTGCGCTTCTCAGCGAAAGTCTTATGAACGAATATCTTGAAACGGACGCTCTTACCGATGAGAGCATTGCCCGTGATATTGCAGAGCGTGGCATTTTCCCATGCTGGTTCGGCTCTGCTCTGAAACTGAAAGGTGCCCGTGAGCTGATGACGGGACTGGAAAAGTTCACTCTAATGCCCGAATACGGCGCTGATTTCGGTGCAAGGGTATATAAGATAACCTCGGAGGGTGGGGCACGGCTCACTCACATGAAGATAACCGGCGGCGTTCTGCGTGTAAAGGACGCTGTGGGCGAGGGCAAGGTGAACCAGATACGGATATATTCGGGCGCAAAGTTCAGCGCTGTGAATGAAGCTCCCGCAGGCACGCTTTGCGCTGTGACGGGTCTTGCGGACACCTTTGCGGGGCAGGGGCTGGGCGCTGAAAGCGAAGCGGACGACCCTGTTATCGAGCCTGTCCTCACCTACCGTGTGCTGTTTCCCGCTGACATTGACCCCCACGATATGCTTGACAAAATGCGTTTGCTTGAAGAGGAAGATCCCCAGCTCCATGTGGTATGGAACGAACAGCTGGGCGAGATACATCTGCGGCTCATGGGCAAGATTCAGCTGGAGATACTCCGCACGCTGATAGCGGAGCGATTCGGCATTGATGCGGATTTTGACCATGGCAGCATAGCATACAAGGAGACAATCTCCGCTCCCGCTGTGGGCATAGGTCACTATGAGCCGCTGCGCCATTATGCGGAGGTACATCTGCTGCTGGAGCCGCTTGAGCAGGGCAGCGGACTGGTATTTGCCTCCGACTGCTCCGAGGACGTACTGGGGCAGAACTGGCAGAGGCTGGTCATATCGCTGCTGAAAGCCACGACTCTCACGGGAGTTCTCACAAACTCCCCTCTTACGGACATGAAGATGACCCTTGTGGCAGGCAGGGCGCACATAAAGCACACCGAGGGCGGAGATTTCCGTCAGGCGGCGTACAGGGCGCTGAGAATGGGTCTGAGAAGCACTCAGAGCGTACTGCTTGAACCCTTCTACAGTTTTCGTCTGGAAGTGCCCTCCGACTGTGCAGGCAGGGCGATGACTGATATCCAGCGAATGTGCGGCGAGTTCTCCGCTCCCGAGATAATGGGTGAAAATGCTGTGATAACGGGCACTGTCCCCGTTTCGGAGGCTGCCGATTATCACACTGATGTGGCAGGCTACACCAAGGGCAAGGGGCGCTTTATCTGCGAGCTGAAAGGCTATTTCCCATGCCACAACTCCGAAAAGGTCATTGCGGACATAGGCTATGACCCTGACAGCGACCTTGAACAGCCTGCGGACAGCATTTTCTGCGCTCACGGTGCAGGGCATCCTGTAAAATGGAACGAGGTCAAAAGCCATGCTCATGCACAAAGCGGCGTATATCTTGCCGAAGCTGCCGATGATGAGATACAGCTGTCAGTCCGTGAAACCCAGCTTGTGCGCTCCCGATTTGAGGACGACAAGGAGCTTATGGAGATATTCGAGCGCACATATGGCAAGATAAAGCGTGACCCCATTGCGGCGCTTCACAGAGACTATGAAAAAGCACCCAAATACAAGCCTTCCCCCGTTCCTACGGGGCCTGCATATCTGCTGGTGGACGGATACAACATAATCTTCTCATGGGACGAGCTGAAAAAGCTTGCGGAGGATAACCTTGACCTTGCAAGGAGCAGGCTTATCAGCATCATGAGCAATTACCGTGGCTTCCGCCCCTGCGAGGTGATAATCGTATTTGACGCATACCGTGTCAAGGGCGACCACAGGGAAGTGGAGCAGACAGGCGGCATTTCCGTTGTATATACCAAGGAAGCGGAAACGGCGGATATGTACATTGAAAAAACATCTCACGAGCTGGCAAAGAACAGCCGTGTAAGAGTCGCCACATCGGACGGAGCGGAGCAGATAATCATTCTGGGCAACGGCGCATACCGTGTCACCGCCTCCGAGCTTCACGACGAAGTGGCTGCCGTTGAAAAGGCAATAAGAGAAATGATCGCCGAAAGACCTATGGCACAAAGGAACATCGGCTCAATAAAAGTAAAGGAATGATATTATGCTGAGCGAGAACACAAAAGCCCCCGATTTCACCCTCTGCGACAAGGACGGAAAGACCTATTCCCTGTCGGATTTTGCAGGCAGGAAGCTGGTGCTTTATTTTTACCCCAGAGACAACACTCCCGGCTGCACAAGGCAGGCGTGCGCATTTGCAGCCGCATACAACGACTTCCGCACCATGGACGTACAGGTGGTGGGCATAAGCAAGGACAGCGCCGCTTCCCACGCAAAATTTGCGAAGAAATACGATCTGCCGTTCATTCTTCTGTCCGACCCTGAGCTTTCCGCCATAAAGGCTTATGACGTATGGCAGGAAAAGAAAAATTACGGCAAGGTATCCATGGGCGTTGTGCGAACGACATATGTCATTGACGAAAACGGCATTATCATAAAAACCATGCCAAAGGTAAAGCCCGACACCAACGCTGCTGAGATAATTGCTTTCCTTAAAGGGTGACGATATGCCTGAGATAAAGATAATAGCACACATTGAAAACGACTTTACCGAAAAATTCGGCATACCCCGTCAGAGCGGTCTGGCGGACGTTCCCTCACGCATCGTTTTTGAGCCTGAGTACCGTGCGGCTGAGGCTTTCAGGGGGCTGGAGGGCTTTTCACATCTGTGGATACTGTGGCTTTTCTCCGAAGCCATGGGTAAGAAATGGTCGCCCACTGTCCGTCCACCGAGGCTTGGGGGAAACACAAGAATGGGCGTTTTTGCCACACGCTCTCCTTTCCGTCCAAACTCCATAGGGCTTTCCTCGGTGAAGATAACGGGCATTGACCTTAACTCCCCCGACGGTCCTGTGATAACCGTAACGGGGGCGGACATTATGAACGGCACGCCCATAATCGACATAAAGCCCTATCTTGCCTACACCGATTCCCACCCGGAGGCGCTTTCGGGCTTTGCACTTACGGACAGGTCGGACATTCTTACGGTGGATTTTCCGCCTGAGCTGCTTGAAAAGGTTCCCGAGGAAAAGCGTCATGGGCTTATAAAAATTCTGGCGCAGGATCCCCGTCCCTCTTATCAGAACTCCCCCGAAAAGGAATACGCCATGAGCTTCGGCGGGTTTGATGTTTCTTTCACTGTTGACGGAAGCGAGCTTTATGTTAAGGGGATAACGGTGATTAGCAGATAAATTTTTGACTATTCGCTTTTTCTATGCAGCTGACGATATTCTTTTGGCGTCATATTTTCGTGCTTTTTAAAAACGGTACAGAAATATCCGCTGTCCGAAAAGCCTGACATTGACGATATTTCGTTGATCGGCATATCCGTTTCGGACAATAGTTTTTTCGCTTCCAGCAGTCTGCGGCAGGTTATGTATTCATTCGGACGGATATTCATTGTCCGCCTGAATATCCTGCACAGATATTGCTGTGAAATCCCTGATATATCCGCAAGCTCGGAGACTGAAAAATCTCTGCGGAAATTATCGTCAATGAAATTCAGAGCGGGCATAAGTATTTCCGAGCGGCAGGTCTGTTCTGTCATACTTCCCGATGAAGCAAGTCTGTGATATTCCAGAATGTATTGATATACAAGCCCCGCACAGGTGTAATTGCCGTGTATCTTATCGGTCTTGAGTGCCACGAACATTTTGTTGTACAGCCCCTGCATTTCTTCCAAACTGTCCGGAATTATTGCAGAGGGCTTTTTCATATCAAGTTCATTCAGCAGCTTATCACAGCCAAAGCCGTCAAACACTATCCAACGCACGTCCCACTTCTTATCGTCCGGATAATATTCGTGGGGATAATATGCAGGCAGGAAAAAGAAGCATCTGTCGGGGATCTTAACGGACATATCATCAAATTCAAGCGTTCCGCCGCCTTCGGCAGAGAAAAGTATCTGATGCCAGCAATAACCTTCGGGACGGGAGATATGTTCCTGAAATTCTGTTCCGCCTATTCCCGCAAGATATACAGGCAGGTCTTTTACCTGTCCGATATAAGGATAAAAATACTGATTTATCTTAGCAGACATACCGCACACTCCTTTATGATAAGAATAACTCAGTATGCGGGGAAAGTCAATATGATTGTAATATTTTAAATAGCATTTTACTGTAGATATGCGTTATTATTTAAGCCGCAAAAGAATTATTTTGTTTTTTGAAACTAAATCAGAATTTTGGAAGTGATAATTTAAAATTGACTTGAAATGCTGAAAATGTTATAATCAAGCTATAATAAAACTTATGGGGAGAGGGTAAAATGAAAATAAAAAAGCTTGCGGCTGCGGTTATTGCAGTCATTATATGCGGAACATTTTCTCAGACAGCATACTGCGAAGATGCTGCCGCAAATGTAAATGTTTATCCGTCAGAAGATCATAAAAACATCTCTCCGTATATTTATGGCGTAAACAGCGGTGTGGATCTGAACACAGTGTCGGCAAAGTCATTCCGTCTGGGCGGAAACAGAATGTCTGCTTACAACTGGGAAAACAATATGTCCAATGCAGGCTCCGACTGGAAGAATATGTCCGACATGAACCTTATTTCATCTGCCGCTGAACAGTTCAGGCGTGTTCCGGGCGGGGCGGCACTGAACGCTTCCTATGAAGCGCAGAACGGAAATGTGCCATACACACTGCTTACTCTGCAAATGCTTGGATATGTTGCATCATCAAAAAAGGGACAGGTAAACGAGGATATGGCTGCGCCGTCCGAATACTGGAAAAAGGTCGTTAACCGTAAGAACGGCGAGCTTTCATCAGAACCCGACAAAAAGGACGATTATGTTTACACAGACGAATATCTGAATTATCTTATTGAAAAGATAGGCAAATCGGACAGCGAGACAGGCTTCAAAGCGTATGCTCTGGACAATGAGCCTGCGCTGTGGCATTCAACGCACAGCCGTGTACAGACAGAACCGCTCAAATGCTCCGAACTTATTGAAAAATCCGTTGATCTTGCTTCGCTTGTAAAGGAAACAGACAGCGGTGCGGAAGTGTTCGGACCGTCGCTTTTCGGTTATTCTGCGTATGATTCCCTTGCAGGCGCTCCCGACTGGGCAGAGCTTAAAGCCGCAAATAATTACCGCTGGTTTATTGACTATTATCTTGATGAAATGCACAAGGCTGAATCGGAAAGCGGCACACGTTTGCTTGATGTGCTTGATATTCACTACTACACCGAGGCAAAGGGAGAGTGTGGGGAACGTTCCTGCGGTCATTATGACAATGACGGCTGTGTAAAAGCACGGCTTGACAGCGTTCGTTCGCTGTATGATGAAAATTATCACGAGGACAGCTGGATAACCGATACCGGAGCGGTGTTCTTTCCGCTTCTTCCGAATATTCAGGAGTCAATAGACAAATATTATCCCGGCACGAAAATAGCTTTTACAGAGTACAATTTCGGCGGAGGAGATCATATTTCCGGTGCGGTAGCGCAGGCTGATACCCTTGGGATTTTTGCAAAGTACGGTGTATATTTTGCAACGATATGGTCATTTGACCAAAATGAATATCAGCTTGCCGCAATGAATATGTTCACAAATTATGACGGAGCAGGAAACGGGTTCGGCGACACTCTTGTTAAAAGCGAGTGCGATAATGACAATATTTCCGTTTATTCTTCCATTGACGGTGAGGGCGAAGACACTGTGAAAATTATCATCACGAGCCATGATCTGCACAATGAAACTCCCGTGAATATCAAGCTTTCATCAGACAGCAGATATGCCGATGCGGAGGTATATGCTCTTTACGGAGACAGCACGGAAATACGCAGGCTTGACGACATAAGAAAAATAAAAGACAACAGCATTTCGATTGACATAAAACCCCTTTCCGTGACGGAGATAGTTATTCGCTCCGACAAAAAAAGTGCTGTTCCTGTTATTGCTGTGTGTGCGGCGGCTTTGATCGCTGTCGGTGCAGGTGTTTGTGTCGCTTTGAAAAAGCGGGGAAAGTAATGTGGGCTTTTGAGAAAAAATTTTAAGCTTAAAAGAGAGCTGAGTTTATCGGCTCTCTTTTTTGTTGTTTGGCAGGGGCTTCATACTAATCACCAATAAAACTATAGACAAAAAATCATCGCATAATCCATATA
>ERZ860508.1010-NODE-1010-length-18006-cov-5.227341_pt1 | contig 18006 bp, 15 predicted proteins | sample MGYA00509976_ERZ860508 | MGnify/ENA primary metagenome ERZ860508 (study PRJEB30046, sample SAMN00715242) | human gut metagenome | study: EMG produced TPA metagenomics assembly of the A metagenome-wide association study of gut microbiota in type 2...
ATTGAAAATTTGTGGCCACGGGACGGTTCTTGCCCTCTACCGCTGCGCTCAAAACGCATTTTCAACAAATGTTTCCGAATTGTTAAGGCGCAAAAATAAGTAGAGAGTTCCACTGCTCGTGTATGTTGATCGCCGTTTGCTCCGAACGAAGTTCCTACCCCTGTTTGTGCAGCGGCGTTGTCTGGCTCGCTCACGGAAAGTGTGAGGTCGTGGCACAGTATCACGTTCAGACGGCTTATGAAGGATTCAAGGTACAGTATGAAGAAAGCCGGGCGCAGTGCGGACACTACGTCTTGCTTCTTTCAAGCACAAGAATGACGCTTTTAGGTTGTGTTGTCAACAACCGAAAACAAATTTTGGAAGATTAAACAACTACATAAGATTTTATTTGTGAAAAAGAAAAATACCGCCCATGCAGCGCAGCGATGATTTTGTCGGGTGAATCGGCGGCAAAATGAATCGGGTGTGTTGCGGGGCGGTATGCTCTTTCTGGGCAATCATCCGCTGAAAGTGGTGGTTATCATGATGAGCACCACCACTTTTGTCAGCAGGATTTGGAGTAAAGGGTATCATGGAAGTGTAAGTGCGTCAATATGGTTTTGAAAAATTTATTACGGTAAATCGATAGGAGTAAGACTTTTAGCTGTTAAACATTATGGTGGACGAGAAAACAATGCGTGAGCGATGGACACTTCAGCGAAAAAAGTGGTGGAATATTTAAATAAAAACGACAGAAAAATCCAACTGGACAGGAACGAGGGGCTTTACTGAGATGTAAGGACGACACAGAATAAACAAAACAAAAAATCCAATTAAAATTCCAACTTTCTAAATACAAAAAGGCTTACAGAGAGTGAAGAGCCCCACAGCAAGTGAAAAGGAGCGAACAACATGCTGATTTACCCGAAGAACAAGAAGAGCGACCAGAAGGACGACCCCGTCTGGAAGGAGGACAGCTTCCTCCGTCTGCGCGGCCTTGCGGACGCATTGGTCCACAAGACCGACTTCAAGACCGAGGACGGAAAGAACGTGTTAGCTGGAGCTTACTACGAGCGCGTCCGTCGGGAACTTGAGACGCTGGAGGCGGCCAAGCTTGCACAGCTCAGCAAGTCTCTGGGACCCAAGGCTGCTGCACTCAAGGCCATGCCTCAGCCGACCGGCGGCAGCAGCAACAGCAGCCTCCACACTACCGGAGCACGGCGTGCTGCACGCGAAGCCGGTGATCGCCGTGCCCGTGCCGCCAGTGAGCGCAAAGAGCTGATCGCAGCCATCCGCGCCGAACTGCTGGATGCCGAGGCCGAGATCAATGAAGTCTACTGCCGCGCAAACGCAAGCCTTGTGAAGTACAGCAAGGCAGGCAAGTTCCGTGTGATCAGTGATGAGGAAATCCCGCGCTTTCACCCGGACTTTTCCGCCCGGAAGTTCGCTGAAACCCTGGGTATCGACAAGGAGGTATTCGAATGAAAAAACCGTTCAAGAAGGCCGATAGCGCCAAGCTGCCCGAGCAGGGCAAAGAGCGCACCGAGATCGACTATGCCCACCGCACCATCATCCACCATATGTTATACGCATACCCGGATGAATTCAGCGGCTGCGCGAGTTACCCCGACTATGATGCCCCCGAGATGTTCGCCGGCGTGATGGCGCAGGCCGAAGAAGCCGTCAAGAAGCTGGATCTTGACGAGCATACGCCTGTTTTTGACGAGCTAGTTCGCCTCAAGGCACAGCAGCTTGCCATCAGCAGTCTGGTCGAGACTCGGTACCAGCACCACGCATCTGCTCTGAACCTGCAGGCGGACGTCCGGCTGCAAATGGAGAACCTCCAGGCCAGCAAGAAGCTCATTGAAGAACAGATCGCAGAGATCGACGCAAAGATCCGGCGTCTGGAAGTCTGATGTACGACACGACACACCATACGAGATAAGGAGAGAAACGATATGTATACCGGAAACCACACCAATGTGACCGCAAAGCTCCACGAGATCCAGAACAAGGGCCGCACCAAGAGCAGCCCGCTGGACCACATCGCACTTCCCCTGACCTTCTTCTTCATGGTAACCGACCTCATGACTGTCCACCTCTATACCGAAAGCCTGTTCGACGAGCGGCCCGAAATGGCCATGCTGGTGGCTGCCTCCATCGCCCTGCTGCTCGATGCCTGCCCCATGCTGGCAGGCAAACTCAAGGGCCAGCTGGACGACATGCTGCCCCGTGATCAGCGGGCGACGAAGCGTCGCATCAGCGCACTTCTGGGCACGGCCGTCGGAGCCTTTGCAATCTTCGCGGGTTTCTGCATCGTGTCCACGCTCATAAGTGTGGAGGCCCTGGGAGCAACGGAGAACCCCACCCTCTACATGGTGGGCCAGTACATCCGTATGCTGCTGCCCATCGCCACCAGCGTAGGCTCTTACGCCATCGGCTTTTTCAGCGACCACCGCAGCCAATTGGACAGCCTGAAGGCCCAGCGCCTGGACCTGCAGGACCTGGCTGCCGACACCGACAGCGCCATCAGCCATGCGGAGTTTGCAGCAGCAAACTTTGACCCGGACCTCCAGGACTACCGCTTTGCACAGGCAAAGCTCAAGAGCCTGAGCATTGCGGCCCGGCAGGCACGCCTGACTGCCCGCATGAAGCTGGCCGAGGAGCTGGGCAGCGTAGATGCCGCAGACGCTCTGCTGCACAACGCGGGTCTGGACGACCTGCTGGACGAGCAGCACTGGCAGGCCATGCTGCTGCCCCCTGCCTTGGCTGAGGCTGCACCGGAACAGCCGGTGCTCCGCCTTGAGGCAGAGCCTGCCGCAGAGGAAGTGCCTGCCGCAATGGCATCTTGACCCCAAAACAGATTTTTTCAGAAAAAAGCTGCCTGTTTTCCAACTGAGAAGGCAGACAGCGCCTTTTCTGAGGTGTAAGACGCAAACCTCCCGAACGAAAGGAAACGCTATGAAGCTGAAGATGCTTACCCGCATGACTGCCATGGTGGCAGCTGGTTCTCTGGTGGTCGGCCTGCTGGCTGGCTGCAGTGTGATCCCCTCCAAGGACGGTGCGGCGGACAGTGCCGTGGCCACCGATACCGCCCTCATCATTACCCAGGGCGACGGTATGCCTACGCTAACCAACGCCGAGGAGTTCCTCAACAGCGTAAATGTGACGCCGGGCGGCAGCGCCGGACTGGTGGTGGCCGATGGCAAGCCGTTTGCGCTCGGTCCTCAGCGCTTTGACCAGGTCAAGAACAACGACATCCAACAAGCCCGAGCGGACAAGACGGCACGCTACCAGCTGGTCGAGGCGGTCCAGGGCGCTGCAGCCACCACCCCTGAGACCGACCTGATCTCCGCCATTTCTCTCGCCAGCCGCATGCTGTCCGCCGGTACGGCCGACAGCAAGGTGATGGTCATCCGGCACTCCGGCGTCAACACGGCAGCCAGCCTGCCCATGCAGGACCTCGACCTGCTGAATAGCGACCCTGCCAAGCTGCTGGATCAGCTGGACGCCGCTGCCATGCTGCCTCAGCTGAACGGCGTGGCCGTGGAGTTCTACGGCCTGGGCGATGTTGCGGGCAGCCAGGGCACGCTCAGTGCCCAGCAGGTCCAGTGGCTGAAGAGCTTCTGGCAGGGATTCTTTGACCGCACGGGTGCAAACGTCACCTTCCATACCGACATCGTGTCCGGCGACGCCCTCAACAACGGCCACACCGTGACACCTCTGGCCGCTGCAGGCGCACCGACCTTCGTCAAGGTCAGCGCCGAGCAGGTGGCGTTTCAGCCCGACAGCACGACTTTCCTCGATGAGGCAGCTGCCCGTGCAGCACTGAACGGTCTGGCCGAGCAGCTCAAGGGCACTTCTGCCGCCCACTACATTGTGGCTGGCAGCACCGCACAGGTGGACAACGCCAGCCGCGAGGGTGCCCAGGCATTGTCTCTGGCCCGCGCACAGGCCGTGCGGGATGTGCTGGTGGAGGCCGGTGTCCCTGCCGACCGATTCACCTGCCTGGGGCTGGGCAACGAGCCGACGAGTGTGAGGAGCACAAATGAGCCGGAGAACCGCTGCACCTACGTCGTGGCTGATACCACGGCCCAGGCTGCGGAGTTTCTGGCAGTAGGTCAGGCTGAGAGCTGACCGGCAAATAAGCAGGGCACCCCGGCACAGAGCAATCTGTGCCGGGGTGCCTTTTTGTATGCGAAGGTGGCGATGCACCAGCCGCTTTGGCCCATGGGGAAAGGGCGTTCGCACTGGGCCGCGCAGGCAGTTTGCGAAAAAGGTACTTCCATTTTGGCCAAAAGCGTGCTATACTCTATAATAGAATTGGTGAAATGAACAGTTCCGGTGCTGTCAGATGGCTCCGGAATGGACAGTTTTGCTGATTTAACTCACACCCCGCGAGGGGACGATAACGTGTTTGTGTGAGACTCCAGCCTGCCGCACCACCGAATCAACTCACACCCCGCAAGGGGACGTAAGATTACTCTATAGTAGCCAGTGAACCTATATGGCATATGATCACCCCTGCAATGGGACGGAAACCATAGAGTCCGGCGAACCTTTTTCAGATTCTTTGATTCAACTCACACCCCGCAAGGGGACGTAAATTTCTCGTACACCTGAATCTCAAGCTCGCCGAACTGATTTAACTCACACCCCGCAAGGGGACGTAAAAGATGTTTGTCAAACATATACCAACCCATGTGTCCCGATTTAACTCACACCCCGCAAGGGGACAAACAAACAGAAGGAACTTTTCTGCACTGCATAGACGCAGCAGAAAAGTTTCTTCTGCTTTTTTAATTTTTTGCGCCGTTTTCCAACCGGGCACGGCAGCAGAGCCTTTCTCTGGGTGTAAGACAGAAACACCTGAAACGAAAGGACAAAGCCTATGAAACGTCTTTTGGAAGGACAGCAGCTGCAGCGAACGGTCCCACCCACGGCGGGGCGTGTGGAGCCGGTGGTGCGCCTGCCCGGCGGACTGACGCTGGACGACCGCAGCTGCTGGCAGTACCCCACCATGCTGGTGGGTAACGTGGGCAGCGGCAAGTCTACCCTGATGGAACAGATCCGCCGCCCCGTGCTGGCCCACGCAGACCGCGTGCAGGACACCGTCGTCATCTTTGCGGCCAAGCCGGATGTGCTGCGCTGCCGCCGCCCCGGCGACCCGGTGATCTCGGTGTCGGCCACCGACCCCGCCAACTGCTGGAACCTTTTCCGGGAGCTGGATGCCTCCGATACGCCGGAACTTACCCTGCGTGAAATCGCCAGTGCTCTGTTTGCCGAACAGAAGAAAAAGACTACCCAGATCTTCTTCCCGGAGGCAGCGCAGGAGATCTTCTACCAGACGGCACGCTTCATGCGGGATTTCGGCCGCACCAACAACATCCCGGTCTCCAACGCAGAGCTGAGCGAGTTTCTCACCCGCACAACGGTCTTTGCACAGGAAGGGGCCGGCACCGGAACCGACGGCAGCTGGCAGGAACTGGTAGAGCGGTACCCCACTTACTTTTCTGCCGCCCGGGATCTTATCGGGGACGGCGGAGCCCAGGGGCTGGGTGTACTCAGCGAGGTACGCACCATGCTCAGCCGCCTGTTCATTGGCAGCTTCAACACAGCCGACGGCCGGTTCTCGGCCCTGCAGGCCATCCGTCAGGGCGGCAAGCGGGTGTTTATCCTCTATGAGCCGGACAAAGCAAGAACAGCTCTGCCGCTGTTCCGGCTGCTGCTGGATCTGATGCTGCAACAGAGCATGAGCCCCACCCTGAACCACAAGGTGTGGTTTCTGCTGGACGAGTTCAGTCTGCTGCCTAAGGTCGAATCCCTGACCGACTTCCTGAGCTTCGCACGTGACCCTTCCGGCGACAATGGGCGCAGTGGTGCACGTATTATTGCGGCAGTACAAAGCGTCCAGCTGCTGACTCGCCACTACTCCGAGGCAGAGGCCAAGACCCTGATGTCCCTGTTCCCCAACCTCATCACCATGCGCGTCATGGACCCAATGTCCCGTGCGGCATTTGCGGACCGCTACGGCACCGCCCGCGTGGTCTACCGCTACATGGGCGAGGGCAACCGGCCCGTGACCACCGACTGCGAGCAGAAAGTGGTGACAGACGCCGACTTTTCCCAGCTCATGAAACCGGGTCAGGCCCTGATGAGCCTGCCTGCAGTCTCGCCGGATCCCTTCATTTACGACGGCTTCCGGCCCTGACCGAAGAAAGGAGAAACCCATGGCTTTGTTCCGTTCCAACCGGGGCATGCACCTTCTGGCACTGCCCACGACCCACGCCGATGCAGAGAACACCCGCCGCAAGAACATCCAGGATGGCGGCACCACCACCGCATCCCGCCTGCTGGCACAGGCCCGCATCCTGCCGCAGGAGGCGCTGGTCTGCGGCCCGCCGGGCCGGATCTTTCCGGTGGTGGAAGCCCTGCAGCGGCAGAGCAGCCGCCCCTTCGTGCTCATCGGCACCGCCCGGGACCTGACCGACAGTCCGCTGCTGCGGCTTCCGGTCCAGTGGCAGGATACCGTGCTCCCGGACCAGCTTCCGGAGGGCAGCGGCAGGATTACGATCAATCCCGGCGAGTTCGGCATGGGCATGATGCAGATGGCAGACTGGGGTGGCACCCACACCATTCTGCTCTGCCTGGGGCAGGGACTCTCGGCCAGCACCGAGCTGCTGGATGCCCTGAATGCCTGCGGCGACTATGTGCTGCTCTGCAGCAGCCTGAGCCGGGCGGTTCCCAGCCGGACAGGCGGGCTGACCACGGAGGGCCTGCTGCGCTCCATGCGATATCTGGTCGTCTCGTCCGCAGGCGGCGACGCCCAGACCCTGCTGCAGGTCCTGCCCAGCTACGAGAGTGAGCGGGTGACCAACTCCATCGGCTTCAACACCCACCACGACCGGGGCGGCATGATGGGCCACCACGGCGGCAGCGGCTTCAGCTTTGGCCAAAACCGCGAAGTGGTCACCAAGCCCGTGCTTTCGCAGGACGACCTCACCGGGCTCCGGAACAACTCGGAGTTTCTGGTCTATAACCAAGACCTTATGAGGCTCTGGGTTGGAAAAATCGGCTGAAAACTTTTCCGCTTTTTTTCGTACAATCTGTGCATTGCAGGAACGCTTACCGGTGCGCTATACTGGGCGCAACACAACCATGCTGCCAACCGTATATCGTGCACAAACGAAAGGAGAAACGCTATGAAGCGTATCTACGTGACCACCATTCCTCTGCAGGGCCGTCTCGACCTCACCAAGAACACCTACCGTTCCAGCGCCAATTCCGGCGACATCGAGACCCGTTTCCCGATCCTGCAGGTCCTGCACAACACGCTGCAGGAAGGCGACGATTTCCACATCATCGCCATCCGCAGTGTGAACGGCGATACCCAACGCAACTTCGGCTACCTCAAAGAGGAACTGCAGGCGATGGGCTTCACCGAGGACCACATCCGGGAGCTGCCCATGCCGGACGAGCAGGACTGCAGCACCCTGATCCGCCTGTGCCGCGACCTGTGCGACGTGCTGCCGGAAAAAGGCATCGCCTACATGGACATCACCTACGGTACCAAGACCATCCCTCTGGTGCAGCTGGCGGCTCTCACCTGCGCAGCAGCGACCCATGAGGAACTGGAGGTAGGTGGCGTCTACTACGGCGAGATGCGGCGCGTCAACGGCCAGAGCGTGAATCAGTCTGTTCTCCACGATGTTACGCCGCTTTATCACCTGCAGGGCCTCGTGGGCGGCATCCACGGCAACAAGGATACCGCCGAGATGGTCTACAACCAGCTGGTGTGGATGAGCCAGAACAAGGCCGAGCAGTAAGGGAGGGGGAATTTGATGTACGAGGAACGTGCAAACCTCCGGGCTACGATCGATGCATCGCCGCTCTGGGATGTGGATGTGGCCACCCGCAAGGCTCTCTTTCAGCCGATGCTGAAAAAGCTGAATGGCCGGGAAGAGCCTGTCAGGGACGGCCCGGCTGAGGCCGCTGCGGTAGACCCGAAGCTGGAAGAAACCTACAAGAGGGTCTGGGCCGAGTGCTTTGAGCTGTTCCCGACGGAAGATGCCACCATCCTCTCGATGGCGTTTTTCCAGGCTGCGGCGGCATACCAGCCGGACCCGACACGGGAGAAGGACAGCTTCTGTGCTTACATGCAGATGGCCATGCGGCACCTGAAGGCCGAAGATGCCCGGAAAGAGGCGCAGAGCCTGGGCATTATGGACGTTAGCAAGGAGACCGCCCGTAAGGTCCGTCAGGCGTTGGACTACATGGACCGGATGGGTTACACCAGTGCCATGGTGACCGGCGACCCGCATCTGGAAAAGACGGTCGCACAGGCTGCCAGAATCGGCCAGCGGAGCCTGCACGAGGCTCTGCTGAACAAAGATACGCTGGTGTCCATCAACACCGAGCGGGACGACGGCACCGGGATCGAGATCGTGGACACGGGACTGTCTCCTGAAGATGGGCTGGAACTGAAAGAGGACATCTTCCCTATCCTGCACAAGGCTGTGCTGCTCATGAGCCTGGAAGAAAAAGAAAAGACCCGTGCCAATATGGTACTGTTCTGGTCCCCGCGCATTCTGGGCTATCTGCGGAAAAATGAGGCCCCCGACATGCCGGAACGCCTTGGCCGTAGCGACGACCTGCGCCCCCTGGAGAGGGACGGCATTCTGTGGGACCAGCTGATTCTGCGGGACTATGTGCACTTCTGCGTGCAAGAACCGCTTTATAGTGGCGAAGGCCCGGAAAATCCGAAGGAGCTTGAAAGCGCCGCAGTGAACCCACTGCTGCTGCCGACTCGCCGCCCGGAGCAGGACAAGACCGTGGCAGAGTATCTGGGCAAGGACAAGGGAACGGTTTCCTACCATAACCAGAAGTTCGCCAAAATGTTCCGGGAGATGCTGAGCTTCAAGGACACAAAGCCTGAGAAGGAGTTGTAAACACTATGGGGGAGAACATTGCGCTCCTGTATATGAGCGCCTATTTTGCACAGCCTGCCCCGGAGGGCAGCAAAAACCGCTTCCTGCGTACACAGACCAACGAGGCTGCGGTCAGCGCCCTGTGGAAGGACCCTGCATCCCGGCCGGACAAGATCGTGGCCCTGTGCAGCGACACGGTCCGGACAAAGCCGACCGTCCCGGCGGCAGATGGCTCCGGCAATAAGGTGCCCACGCTGGAGTATTTCAGGGATGAGTTCCTGAAACAGCTTGGCGTGCAGCCGGAACAGCTGGTGGCGGTCTCTGTGCCCGACAGCATGGAGGAAGCCGACCAGACCCGTGCGATCTCTGCCGTGCTGGAACAGGTGGCCGAGAATGACAACCTCTACATCGACCTGTCCGGTGGAATGCGCGATACGGCGACGCTGCTGCTCATTGTAGCCCGCTACCTCAAGGACATCCGCATGGTTCAGACCAAAAAAGTGCTTTACTCGGAGCTCAAGGGCAACAGTTCCGTTGTGCGGGACAGCACGGGCCTGTACAACCTGATGGACCTGATTACAGCAGTGGATGCGTTCTTCTCCACCGGTACGACCGAGAAACTGAAAGCATATATGAAACAGACCGGTGAGACGGACCCTGACATCCTGAACCTGCTTGACCGGATCGACCATTTCGCGGATGATCTGGCCCTCTGCCGCGTGCAGATGCTCAAGGCCGACCTCAAGGCCATTGCCCGTCAGATCAAACAGCGCCCTGCCTCGAGGGAAACGCTGAGCAGCCTGCTCTATGAGCTGATGAACGACCGCTTTGAGGCAGAGTTCCAAAACCTCATGGGCAGCCGTTCAGACAGCCTGCCGGCACTCGTGCAGTGGTGTGCCCACCACCGGATGTACCAGCAGGGACTGACCCTCCTGAGCGAGGAAATGCCCACCTATTTGTGTGGTCACCTGTTTCTGCAGCCAACCGGCAAAGCACTGGATTACATGGCACTACAGCCCCAGAACAAAGGCAAGAGCTGGGTGTTCCCAATGTTCCACTACCACTTCTGCCGCGCTGCTTTGTTCCATGAGGCACGGCCCTTTACCGTAAACCTCTGCCTGACCAAGGACAAGACTGAGGCGAACGGAAACGCTCTGTTCCGTGTGGCGACTCTGACCGAAGCACAGGAGTATCTGACAGCCGCAGTGGAGCAGGGGGAACTGCTGTTGGATCTGACCCGGAAAGACACTGTGGCGCAGGGAATTGTATACTACCAGAGCGTGCAGCAGTACCGCAACCAGATCAACCACGCCACGGACAGCGCGGTTAAATTTCAAAAGGACACAGGGCTTCTGCCGCTCAGCACAAGCGCCATTGAGCAGACGTTGGGGGACGTTGCGTTCTACCTCTTCAAACTGAAAGAGTGTAAAGCCACTGCCCCGGTGGGCATAGAACTACTGGACAGCAACAAAGCATTTTAAGGCTCAAAAAGTCATAACAAAAACAGCCGTCACTTTCCAACTGAAGTGATGGCTGTTTTTTGTTATCCCCTCGCGGGTATGATCTAAGTGCAGCACAATTTTGTGCCAGAAGAAAGGGCTACACACATTTATCGTAACTTCTGCGGCAGAACCAGCGGCTCCACCGATACGCCGCCCATGCCAAGGGTGGTTTTGATCCCGATGCCGCCGTAGGGCGCAAAGGAGAGCAGGGCGTTCCAGAGTTCCAGCAGCGGCAGGGCCAGCCGGGCCTCTACGACAGCGCTGCCCACAAAGCCCGGGATGCAGGTGTTCTTGATGGGATAGGAGACGGTGTGCAGGTTGTAATCCAGGATGTGCAGACCGCGCAGGATGGCGTCCAGCGCGTCCGGGTCGTTCAGCTGGCAATCCGGAAATGCGGTGTTCCAGTGCAGCACAAGGCTCTGCAGCAGCAGGAATTCCTGCGGGTAGATGGCGTAGCGTCCCGCCTGCTTGAAGGCGCAGGGGGTGCGGAACCACAGCCTTGTCCGGCTGGCAGGCTCCTCCCGCGCAGCCAGCAGAAGCTGCAGGCCGTTTTCCACCGAGTGGCTGCCCAGCGGCTCCATCTGCAGGGGCGCGCCGTGAAGTTCCAGTGTGGTGCAGCCCGCAAGCAGCGGCCGCACCTGTGCGGCGAGGGCTTCGTCCAGAAGATTCAGCGTCCACACCGAGGTCTGCGCAGCAGCGTCAAAGCACAGGGACTGCGACAGCGGGTGCTCGCCCTGCTCATGGAGCCGAGCGGCGGTATCGGCGGGAAGCTGTGCCATCAGCCAGCCATAAATGCGGTAGGCCCACGCGGAGGGCAGCCGTGGGGTCTCTGCTGTGCGCAGCGAGAATTGCAGCTGCTCGATCATAGGAGGCTCACCTCACAGAACCCGGCCGGGTAGCGTTTGCCTGCATAGGTGATGTACCGCGCACGGTGCGGCGAAACGCCAAGGCCAATGTCTGCCTCGTGACGACCGTGCTGGGTCTGCAGAATGCGCTGGGTCCATTTCAGGGCGGCGGCATAATCGTCCTTCAGGTAAGGGTAACCGACCGTTTTGGAGAGAAAGCCGGTGCCGCCGCCAAGAATGAGGTGCGGGGTGTCCGGAATGTTTGCGACGGGGTGGCTCTGCGGGAAGTGCGACAGAAAGGTCTCCTGATAAAAGCGGCTGAACTCGGCAATGGCTTCCAGCAGAGCATCCTTTGTAATGGGGTGGACATGCCGGTTGAGGATGCTCTGGTCCAGCGTCAGCCGGAAGCGGATGGTCTCGCCCGGGCGCACGCACTCCTGATAGAGGGGCAGGTCCTTGGCGTCACCGTCAAAGTGCTCGACCCGGGCAGCGGAAAGGGGCGAGATCAGGGTGCGCCCGGTCAGGATCAGCTTGTCGTTGTCGATGGGGGTGCTATCGGAGACCTGGATACCACGAAAAATGCTGTCCAGGATGTCATCGGTAGCGGCACCGGATCTCAGCTTGTTGGCGTAGCTGCCCTCCGGAAATACGTAATCGTGGTTGACCTCAAACGCTTCCAGAGTGCGTTTTTTGTCGGAGACCGGCGTCTCGTGCAGCAGCAGATGCACCAGCCACGCCGTGCGCAGCGCGCCTTTCAGGCTGCTGCCGGGGATATAGGCGCGGCCGTAGGCGTCGCGCTGAAACTGATGGATCTCCTTGGTGCCGTTGTAACCGGCAACATCCTCGGTCACGGCCAGGCGATACTGTATCAATGGCTTGTCGCCCATCAGCTTCGGGTGTTCCAGCCAATCTTCTGCAAGATGACAGTCTCTGGTCCAGAAGTCCAGCAGACTGCTGTTGGAGCTGAGCATGAACTTCTCGAACTGCCGCACCAGATCGTGCCGGAGCATGTAGTCAAAAAACAGTTCCATGTTGAGGATCTTGACGCAGCCCTGGTTCGGGGAATAGATGTATTCCCGTTTGCCGATCTTACGGCCGCTGCCAACGAACAAAGGAGACTGCGTTTTCAGTGTCAGATCAAAGACCTGCAGGTGATCCTGCTGGATCATAGTGTCACCCCCATAAACAGCGGTTTGGAATAGCGGTAAACCGGATGCGGGACCCCGATGCCGACATCGCAGAGCTCACCCTGATAGGTGTGCTGCAGCACGGAACCGGCGGTGAGAAAATACTGGGTCTGCTTCTTGACGGGGGTCTCCACCCATTCGGTGGAGGCAAAGCCGCCGCGCCGGGCCAGCTGGAACGCCGCACCTTCCAGCGCGGCATCCATCTCCTCCTCGGCAGGCAGACTGCTGGTCAGCAGTAGATGGGGCGCGGTGCTGCGTTCCAGCGCCTGCAGCATCCAGCGCAAGGATGCATCCTTGGCGGTGTTCAGGCAGATGGGCTCGCCGTCCAGATGGAACCGGCCGTAACCGGCGCTGGTGCGGCCGCCGATCCCGCTCAGGCCCAGAAGGGTGAAGAGATCTTTCAGCAAGTCGATCTGTCCGGCGTCCTCGCAGGCACACAGAACGTACAGGCCGCAGCCTGCATCCAGGCGGTACAGGCCGACAAAGTACGGCTTGGCGTCGGCACCGTCGGTCACACTGGCCTTGGTCTGCTCGTAGGCCTGGCCAAAGCTCTGGTCCAGCTCGTCCAGCGGGTAGGTGCCGCTGTGCAGGCTGGCGGTGTAGCGGTCGAATTTGGAGACCGGGATCCAGGCAAGCTTTTTGACCGCCTTGCGCTCAACGGTGGAAAGCTCGGCAGGGGATGTGGATGCGGCGATCGGCTTGGGCAGGTAAAAGGAATCCCCTCGCCAGGGCATGGCATCGCTGATGCGCAGGGCGTCCGCATCGGCAGAGATGAGAAGCTCCTCCAGCGCGGGCTCGCCGTACACTTCCAGCGCCGTGTGGCACAGGGCCGAAAAAATCGTGTCGGCACGCAGGGTCAGGGCAGAGGACTGGGAGCCGACCGCCGAGTCGGAACCGCCGAAGTGGACGGCGGTATCAAACGCCAGCTTTAGCAGAAAATAGTTCATACTCTTCGACCTCGGTTTTGAAGGTTTGGCGGATGCCGTCCAGATCAACGTTCAGCGTCTCCGGGTAAGGGATCACCTGGAAGTTCTGGAAGCTCACACGGCCGTTGCCGCGGGAGCCGTGCCCGCCAAGGTAGTCCAGCTGGAGCAGCTTCATGGCCTTGGACAGAAGCAAAAGGTCCTCTTCCATCTCTTTGGGGTCGGACAGGTTGTAAACGATGTTGACCCCGAACCGGGCACCGGCAACTATGCGCTCGATCTGGCGTGGGTTGGCCTTGGAGGTAAGGCGGTTGATCGTGTTCTCCGACTTGACTTCGGTCACGCCCACGCCTTTCAGCTGGTCGTAGTTGAGCAGAAAGGAATCCGCAAACTGCAGCCGCGCAAAGCGGACCGGTTCAGAGCTGCCGAACATCCGCAGGAGGACCTCGCCGTCTGCGGAAAAATCCGGAAGCGTTGCGCCGTTGACACAGCTGCAGCGGGCAAGCAACGTTCGGAGCTTGCCCTTCAGGCTGCTGCCCGGCACGATGGGCAGCCCGGTGAACGGGTCACGGATGACAGGACTATCCACGGTGCCGATGGCAGAAAAAGACGAAGAACCGCCGATGTGAAGCCCTGTGCGGACAACAAGGTCACACTTGATCAGAATTTTGCCGGTCATGATGCATTCTCCTCTCCGGTTTTGGATTCAGAGTAGTAACGATGGAAGGCGACGAGGGCTTCCATGTAGTGGTAATAATCGATCAGGTCCTGCCGTGTGCAGGTACCGACAGAGGACAGCTTGGCGAGATACTCAAACAGGTTGGCACTTTCCACAAACTGGCGCACCTGCGGGTCGCGGCCGCATTCGTAAGCCAGGCGGATGCGCAACAGCTTGATCTGATTGACGCTCTCCTTCAAAAGCCGCTCCTCGGTGCGGCGGTTCTCGTTGTTGTAAACGTCACAGGCCAGGCGGAGCAGGTTTTGGATCTTGGTCTTGGTGATCAGGGAGCAATTCTCCTTCATCAACTGTTCCGCAAAATCAACGTAGTTTTCCGGAATGACCGGCTCTGCGGCAGCGGCCTTTTGCTTGGCCGGGCCTTTGCCGGAAGGATGATTCGGTTTTGGCATATCACTCTCTCCCTCGTTTCTGATAGACATAAATGTAGATCGCAGTGATCAGCTGTCGGCGCTGTTCCGGGTTCCGCGCCCAGTCCAGAACATTGTGCGAGAAGGTCCGGTATGCGTCCTTCAGGGCCTCACTTGCCTTCTTCTCGTCCGGGCGCAGCCGGGCAAGCAGGTAGACGCACCGTGCAAAATTGACGTGGTCCTCCTGGGTATTGCGCAGCAGGTCGGTCAGGTTGTACAGCATGGAATTGCCGCGGTGATCGTCATCGTTTTTCTGGACCTGTGCAAAGAACTGCTCCAGACAGGCAAGTTTTTCGCCCAGCACTTTGTCCTGCAGCACATCCCAGGAATAGGTGTGGTCGGGCACGGCATCGAATAGCGCAGCACCGTTCTTGCCGGGCAGCTTTTTGGCTTCGTCCTCCAGCGCGGCGGTCTGTTCGGCTGCGGCACGGATGGGATAATGTTCGTTGAACATTGCGATGCCCGCGCTGATGGTCAGCGCCCCGCAGGTGTAGCTGCGCAGGTGCTTCTGGATGCGCAGGGCGGCCTGCAGGGTGTGGTTCCAGGCACCGACCAGAAAGATGTCGTCGCCGCCGGCGTAGACGATGCTGACGCAAAGCCCCTGCAGCAGGCCGTTGATGTGGTACTTGAAGAACAGCGACATCTGCCGCGAGAACGCTGCGGCGCGGAACAGGTTGACGTACTTCATCCGCTGCACGGGGTCGGTCTGGTCCGGCTGCTCAAAGCCGGCAATAAAGGCCTGCCCCAGATTGTCCACGTCCATGCGGCAGATGGCGACGCGGCGGATGCCCTCCGACTGGTCGGCAAGATCCTCAATGCGGTTGCCGGCGGCATAGTCGCCGACGAACAGGTTGATGGACGGGCTGAGCGTCCGCACCAGCCGGTTCTTGGTGTAGGAACGCACAGCATCGGCGCAGAGGGCAGAGTCGTTCGAGAACGAAAGGAACCGTTTGCTGCCCCGGATGCCCGGCAGCGCAAAGGCACCGGGGCGGGGCGTGCTGTGGACCAGATAAATCGACTGGTTCTGGATCTGTGCCGACAGGTTGGCAAACCGATTGCACCACGGGCAGAGACCCTCGGCGTTGACCTGTGCGGAATTGCCGCACACCTTGCACTCCCGGGTACCGTCGGGGATGGCTTGCACACGGTTCAGGGCGCGGAGCGCAGCGGCATCGTAGGGGTGCTGCTTGTGCTGCTCGGCAATGGCGTTGACCCGGCGGAACAGGGCCTTGTAGGGGCTTGCCTCTGCGGGGACATTGCACAGGTCGTTGGCGCTGCAGGGGGTCCAACCGTTGGCCAGGAACAGCTGCACGCCGAACTGTTCGTTCAGCCAGCCGTTGAAGGCCCGGTTCCAGTCGGCAAGGGTCTGCTGCACGGCGGCGGTGTTGGGCAGCAGGAGATAGCAGTGCCCGCCGCCGCTGTAAATGATGTTGGTCCGGGTCAGTCCGCAGCCGTCCAGCAGCTCGTCCATGTAGTGCTCCATAAGCAGTTCCAGAAAGAACGAACGGCTGCGGAGGGACCGCAGGGCACCCTCGGTATGGACGGTGTAGATGAACCGCTGGATACGGGAAAAGTCGGCGGTGTAGAGCAGGAACGCCGGTTCCCGGCGCAGCTCTGCGGGAGTGTCCAGCAGGGAAAAGGCGTCGGCCTGCTGCAGGTACTCGCTGACGCAGGCCGCCAGAGCCGCCGTCAGCTTGAGCTGGTCATAGAGGGAAATATCCCGGTCCTCGTCCCGCGCGGTGCTGGCAGGCAGGCCGCTGAACTGGGATTCCAGCAGGCCCAGCAGCGCGTTTGCCTGCGCCGGGCTGAACTGCAGGCCGGTGAGCTGCCCCGTCAGCTCCTGATAGAGCTCCCGGTAAACGGCGGCGGGAATGTCCGGCGCATCCTGCACGGGGTCGTGCAGGGCACCGTCCGGGCGGGCAGCCGGAACGGAATACCCCGGATGCTCCCCGTTCAGGTGACTGAAAATGGAGCGCAGGGGCCGGTAGCGGGAGCTGGCCGGTTCGGCGGCGGGGGTGTCGGCGGTCACGGACAGGCTGTGGGCAAAGGCCGCGCAGCGGGCGGCGTCCGACCCTGCGGCCGCGCCGCCGCGCACGGCCGCCCACTCCGGGGTGTCCGGCAGGACGGCCAACAGGTCGGCTGCGGTCTTGTCGGCCCGGAATGCGAGCTTGCCAAGGTCATGCAGCAGGCCGCAGAAGGTCGCCTGCAAGGTGAGCGTGTGCAAGGAATCATCTCCTTTGGACAAAATAGCAAAGAAATACACGAAAAAACGGTTTTGAAAGGGATTGTCCCTATTATAGCATGAAATCAGGCGAAGAAAAGCGCCGGGAATAGAGAAATTTCGGCGCATTTTATGGAAGATTCGTCAACGGAAAAAGCCCGTATTTTATAAAAAGCCTGCGGAATTCCCCTCAGTTGGAAATAATCCGGAAAAATATCGGGAGCCACCCGAAATTTCACAAAAAAGCAGCTGCCCCGCTTCACCGCACGAAAATGTGCAGCAAAGCGAGGCAGTTGTCTGCGTCCCCTTGCGGGGTGTAACGTCTTCCGCAAACGCGGCGAAGGCCAGCGAAACGGCATATCCTCCGTCCCCTTGCGGGGTGTGACGCTTGAGCTTGGTCAGCGATTTCATCGTTATGCAGCGTTGTTCTACGTCCCCTTGCGGGGTGTGATGTAATGCGCTTGGCAACCTTTTCCAAGTTTAAGTGGAATTTCCAACGTCCCCTTGCGGGGTGTAACGAAGTGGAGGTACATCATATTGCGAAAGCGGCATGTTTTGTCCTACGTCCCCTTGCGGGGTGTGATGGCAAAAATGAACAAAAGTGACCGGCCGGAAATCGGCAGAATGCACCTTTTTCATAATGCTGGCACCATTATAACACACTCTGCGCAAAAAGAAAAGCGGAATGGAGAAAAGAATGCCGCTTTTTCCGGTGCGAACCGCGCAGGAGGTGTGCGTAAAAAAACATGGGATTTTGAGATCTTGCACCGAAAATTCCAACTGCAGCTGCTCCGGCGGGCTTATCTTATGTGACCGGACAAAAACAGACGAATGCGAAAGGAGCACACAATGGGATTCTTCAGTTCCCTTTGGGGCAAAAACAGCGAGAACGGCAAAAACACCCAGAACAACACACCGACGGTGCAGCAGCCGAGAATGACGGAGGCGCAGCGGCACGATGCCTTTGTGCAGTCCCTGCGCGAGAATACGGCAAACGGGAAGTACGGCCCCGTACCCACCCAGAGCACTGCCCGCAAAGCCGCGACAGGCTCCTCCGAGGACGGCGGCCGGGAACGCGGGGATGACCCGGGTGCTCCCGGCTCGCAGGGCCGCGAGAGCGGGCTGAAGTTTGGCACCTCCAAGTCGGTGTCAGCCTCCCAGGGCAGCGGCAAGGGCCAGGGTGCCGTGCTGGGTCGGGGCGGTGGCCGCAGCGGTGGCGGTCATGGGCCCGGCGGTCACGGCGGCCACGGCGGCCACGGCGGTGGCCACGGCAGCG
>ERZ860508.1022-NODE-1022-length-17798-cov-7.604576_pt1 | contig 17798 bp, 17 predicted proteins | sample MGYA00509976_ERZ860508 | MGnify/ENA primary metagenome ERZ860508 (study PRJEB30046, sample SAMN00715242) | human gut metagenome | study: EMG produced TPA metagenomics assembly of the A metagenome-wide association study of gut microbiota in type 2...
CACAGGTTGTTGTTTTGCCAACGCCGCCTTTCTGGTTGGCGATGGCGATGATTTGTGTGTTCATGACTTCACCTCATTTCTGATTGTTGCTGTTGTTTCTGGAAATAGAAAAAGCCGCCACTTCAAAATCATAAAGTGACGGCCCTTTCTAATGCCGGAATCTCTGAAACAAAAAAGCACCCAGTTATTTGTTACTGAGTGCCTGCATTAGAATCGTATTTAATTGTTCAGATTTGGTCAGATTATGCCAAACCCTCCAGCGAAAAATCCGGTGTCTGAGAGTGCCAAATCACCCTCAAAAATACCCCCGAAATTGCTCTCTGGTTGTCCTATTTTTTAACCACTAAGGCCGTTTTTTGACCCCATTTTTGCCGGTTGTCCTATATTTAACCACTAAAACTTGGGTGAAATCGGCTCTCGTTTTGCCAAATTTGGTCAAACCATATCAGCCCGTTTAGATATAGCAAAAGCCCGGAAAACCTTGATTTTCCGGGCTTTTTGAACCATTTTGATATAGTCTGAGCAGTCGATTATCGCTTGCTGAACTGCGGAGCGCGACGAGCTGCTTTGAGACCGTACTTCTTTCTTTCCTTCATTCTGGGGTCTCTTGTGAGGAAACCGGCCTTCTTGAGAACGGGACGAAGCTCAGGATTGAAAACGAGGAGAGCACGGGAAAGACCGTGTCTGATAGCACCTGCCTGACCTGTAACGCCGCCGCCTGCTACTGTGCAAACGATATCGAACTGCTCAGCGGTCTCAGTGAGAGCGAGAGGCTGTCTAACGATGAGCTTGAGGGTCTCAAGACCAAAGTAATCGTCAATGTCTCTGCCGTTGATAGTGATCTTGCCGCTGCCGGGGTAAACTCTTACTCTTGCAACAGAGCTTTTTCTTCTTCCTGTGCCGTAAAAATACTGCTGTTTAGATTCGTACATTGTTTACACCCTCCTTATATATCGAACTTTTCGGGCTTCTGTGCAGCATGGTTGTGCTCAGCGCCTGCATATACTCTCAGACGGGTAAGAGCTGCTCTGCCAAGTGTGTTGTTGGGGAGCATACCGTTTACTGCGATCATCATAGCCTTCTCAGGGTTCTTCTTCATCATTTCGCTGTACTTGGTCTCCTTAAGACCGCCGATCCAGCCGGTGTGCCACTTGTAGGTCTTCTGCTCGAGCTTTCTTCCTGTAAGAACAGCTTCAGCGCAGTTGATGATGATAACGTGGTCGCCGCAGTCAGCGTGAGGAGCGAATGTGGGCTTGTGCTTGCCACGGAGAATTGCAGCAGCCTGAGCAGCTACACGACCGAGGGACTTGCCGGAAGCATCAAGCACATACCACTTACGGCTGATTTCATTAGCCTTAGGCATATAAGTTGACATAGTCAGATCTCCTTTTTAATATAGTATCGAAAAATTGCCGCATAGACGTTGGTACCGCCCTGCACGCAACTCAAATATCACAGGGAACTCATACCTCTTCTTTACACAACATTGATTATTATACACACTTGAAACGGGTTTGTCAAGACTTTTTTCGCTGATTTTTGAAATATATCCCTCATACTCTTGATTTCTCTCTGTTTTGCTTTAATTCTCTCCGTTTCTCTTAAATCGTTTCAGAAATTTTCTGAGGCAAAAATCTATTGAAAATGGCGTGATATAGGGAAAAATCCGTGCTTTTTATATCCGATCTGCCGCATTTTGATTTTTTTAAATATCACATAAGCTGCATTATAACACAAATATCCCCCTTCCGTCAAGTGCACAAGTGCGCATGACAAAAGGGGGGAATGTTATTTTCAGCTTCCTTCGCCCGAGAGAAATTCTGCAGGATCGGTCCATGAGCCGTTTTTCTTGATGCCGAAGTGAAGATGGGACTCGTCCGCAAGTTCGGCATCAGCAGTGCTGCCCACCTCGCCGATAACTGTGCCTGCGCTTACCTCGTCACCTGCGGAGATCTTTACCTCTTCCGCAAGATTGCAGTAGTAGCCTGTGTAGCCGCTGCCGTGGTCGATTACAACTGTAATGCCCATCATAGGGTCGTCGGTCACTTCGGAGACAGTTCCCGCACAGATTGATTTCACATTCTCGCCCTGAGCTGCCGCAATGTCGATGCCGTCATGGGTCTTCCACACGCTGAGTGTTTTGGACTTTACCAGCTCGCCGTCCGAGAACGCTTCCAGTATCTCACCGTCTGCGGGACGTACCACTGCGCCTGTGATAGCGTCCGACTCGGTGGGGGAGACCTCCGCTTCTTCGCCGCCGAATGCGTCATGCTCAAGGATAATGTCCTCCTGAGGGGCTGCCGCTTCTTCAACGGGAACGTTGTCCGCCGCTGCGTTTGCGTCCTGCGCCGCCTCTGTCTGAGCTGTTTCAGATGTACTGCTCACGCCCGAAAGCTCGCTTCTCAGTTCCTTGGCTGATTTGTTGTAGGAGAAGATTCCCAGTGCTGCCACTGCCGCCAGACAGAAGCAGATGATGGCTGCCGTTCCCTTGCCCGATAACTTGCCGTTGAAATGATTTTTCATATTATCGTGTCCTTTCAAATAGTGATCTGAGGATTGCCTCGCTACTATTTTTGCCGTTAATTTGAAGTTTATACAGAAAAATTTTCCGAAAGTCCCGTATTCGGTGTTTCATCGGCAGGGGACTCCAGACTGCATACCAGTGCCACGGGATATGACAGCAAAAACCATGCTCCCGAGTATGAGGGACATATCTGTCCCAGCACATTCAGGTACATATGGGAATAATCCCACACGTTCCAGCCCATGAGCAGATTTACGATGCAGCCCACGGCGAACTCGAAAAATGTTATCACGCACATTCCGAAAAAGCATTTCATCACAATGCTGTCGTTGGGGTGGCTGATATACCGCAGGTACATTATCAGCAGGCATATGCCGCCTGTCAGCGTCATTGACCAGTGGGTGAAGCCCCGATAGACCACCTCGATAAGCGAGTAGATAATGCCGCCGCCGAGGAATATCGTCAGCCTGCGCCCAAAGGGGGAGGTCTGCAGCCAGGGAGAAGGCTCATTCATATTATCACGACCTTTTTTTGTATTTGTTGATGATATTTTATCCCTTAGGCGGCTGAATATTCATCTGAACAGCCCGTCTCAACCGCTTGATTTTGCCTTTACGATGTGCTATAATATACTTATTTACTGCATAAACATTATTAAAGGGTGAAATTCCGATATGAATATAAAAAAACGTGAAAAATACAAACGGCTTATAATGGGGCTTATCTCCTCCGTGCTGATAATCTTCTTGCTGGGCAGCTACGCCTGCGCATGGCTCACTCACTATAATCTTGTGCTCAATTCCGACAGGATCCAGGCTGACCATTTCGGCTGGAAGGGAAATCTGCTTATTTTCGGCGTGTATGTGGTGCTTATCTTTCTGTTTTCAAGGATATACAACGGCTTCAGGATAGGTCTGCTGAGAGTGTCGGACATCATTTATTCCCAGTGCTTGTCCGTGCTGTTCATCAACGGCATAACATATGTGCAGATATGTCTTTTGGAGCGTTCTGTTGCCGATGTGCTGCCTATGCTCTGGGTCACTCTTGCGGACATGGCGTTCATTGGTATCTGGGCATTCTGCGGCAACCGCATTTACTCAAAGCTTTATGCGCCCAAGAAAATGGTGATAATCTACGGAAGCAGGCAGGCGGTGGGACTTGTTGAAAAAATGAGCCTCCGTGAGGACAGGTTCATGATCTGCCGTGCTGTAAGCTGCGATGAGGATATCAGCCTTATTACCGAGCTTATAGTTTCCTATGACGCTGTTATCATCTGCGATGTTCCCAGCGAGCGGAAGAACGATATCCTGAAAATATGCTTTGCAAACTCCAAGCGCACATACATCACTCCCAAGCTTTCGGATATCATTATCAGAGGTGCGGAGCAGATACATCTGTTCGATACTCCGCTTCTTGTATGCCGAAATTCGGGACTTTCCGCCGAGTCGCTTATCATCAAGCGTGCCTTTGATATACTGCTTTCCGCACTGGGCTGCATTGTAACATCGCCCATAATGCTCATAACCGCTCTGTGCATCAAGCTGTATGACGGCGGTCCCGTGTTCTACACTCAGGACAGGCTCACCCGTGACGGCAAGGTGTTCAAGGTCTATAAATTCAGGAGCATGAAAACTGACGCTGAAAAGGACGGCGTGGCAAGACTTGCGGGCGAGCATGACGACCGCATCACCCCTGTGGGCAGAGTTATACGCAAGGTGCGGATAGATGAGCTTCCTCAGCTGTTGAACATCTTAAAGGGAGATATGTCTATAGTAGGTCCCCGCCCCGAGCGCCCCGAGCTTGCTGCGGAAAACGAAAAGCTTATGCCCGAATTCCGCTACAGGCTCAAGGTCAAGGCAGGACTTACGGGATATGCGCAGGTGCTGGGAAAGTACAACACCACGCCCTATGACAAGCTGCGTCTTGATCTGATGTACATTGAGCAGTATTCTTTGCTGCTTGACATAAAGCTTATACTTATGACCATTAAGATACTTTTTATCCCCGAAAGCACCGAGGGCGTCAAGGACGACAACGGCACGGGAACAACATTATAAGCTCTTTATTTCCGATATGAGCTTGTAGGAAAGGCGGTTAAGGCTGTCGTGGTCGGCAGCGGAGACATAATATTTTTCCAGCGTATCATGGATATCCTTTGCGGACTGCATTGCACAGGCGGCTTCACGAATTATTTCGGAGGCCGCTTTTTTGCCGAATTTCAGCCGCTGCTTTATTATTGGGGTGGGGGAGTAGAAGCGCCTGAAATTTATCACCTTTTTGCTGCCCTCAACGGTGATGCTGTTGATGCAGCCCGAGGATATGAACGCTATGCCAAGCTCGGGGATAAGGACGTGTTCATAGTACATTTCGGTGCACAGTGGGCATCGGCTGACGATAACATCATAGCCCTTTCTTACAGCCGAGTCGCAGATGTCACGGAGAAATATATCCGAGCCTGCCATAAAGCTGTCGGACAGCAGATATATCTTCTCATACTCAGGCAGATAGGTCTTGTAGCCGTTCATGGTCATTGCCGAAAGCTGCTTTGCAGTTACCTTGCCGCAGGCTGTTTTTTCGTTTTTTCTTGGGATAAGCCTCTTTGATGTACGGCTGGTAAAGGCGTTCAGCTTTTCTATATCCAGGGACTCGGCTGCGGCGGAAAGCATATCGGATATTACCGAGGAAATAGCCGCAAGGCACAGGCGGCAGCGCTTGTGGAAGCCTGCGCACTCATCGGTGACGGTGATGATATCCTTTTTGTTCTGCCTGAGCTTTGCGGTGTCCAGATATGCCCCCAGGTCGATTATAGACTCCACCGCTTTTGGATAAACAGGGTCAAAGCAGTGGGGAGCGGTGCCGTCCATTATGATAGCTTTTCTGTTTTTCAGATAAACTGCGTCCAGGGAATCGGGGTCGGAGGAGCAGTGGTATATTTCCTGGGGTTCATCGGAAAAGGCAGCGGATATTTTTTTCATCAGTGTGGATTTTCCGCAGCCCGCCGTGCCCTTGAGGATATAGACCGTGTTGTCCGTGTCGCTCAGCAGCTCTTTTATTGGGGTCACAAAGCCGCATGGTGACGATGAACCTAAAAAGTAGTGTTCGTTCATAAAAATACCTCCGTCTGTGTATCGCTCTGCTTCTTTAAAATATCAGCTTTGTCGGCGATACTTTATTTTTATACTTATATTATGCCGAAAAGGCGGATTGTTGAGAAAAACAGTGTGGTAAATTATAATCTTGCACAAAAACATTTGAGCCAATTATAACTTTATGTGATAACTGCCAAAAATCCTGAGTAAATAATGTGCAAAAAATGAATTGAATATTTAAAAATAATAGTGTATAATAAGAACATACTCAAAGGGAACAAACCTTTGATAAAAAAACACACTATCCTCTCTTAAAATCTTTCCATAAAAAGCAGTCATCTGTAGCGGATGGCTGCTTTTTATGTTATAATAAATTTCCTCTTTTCATGCGCCGAAAATTATGTTATAATAAGGTGTAGCTTTAAAAATTTCAGGCAGGCTTATAAGTATGTCTGCGTAACTGCGAACGATCGGTGATAATATGGATTATACTTATAAAAACGGAGATATCATTCTCTGCGAAGAAAATTTCTCCCTTGACGATACCCTTGACTGCGGTCAGGCGTTCAGGTGGGAAAGCGTAACCTCGGACTATTTCAGGACGTACAAGGGATATTACAAAAATATCCCCCTGACTATATCCCAGACGGAATATGACAAGGGGATATTCATTCTCCACGGCGTTACCGAGGAGGATTTCAGAAACATCTGGCTGGATTACTTTGATCTTAACACGGATTACGGCGAGCTGAAACGCCGCTTTTCCGAGGACGAAACCCTTGCAAAGGCGTGCGCATATGCCAAGGGCGTAAGGCTTCTCAGGCAGGATGCAGAGGAGTGCCTTATATCGTTTATTCTTTCTCAGAACAACAATATCCCACGAATAAAGGGGATAATCGGCAGGCTGTGCGATATGTACGGCGGATTTCCGCAGTTTTCTCAGATGAGGGGCGTTACTGCCGATGATCTGGCGCCTTTGCGTGCGGGCTTTCGTGCAAAGTACATCGAGGACTGTGCCGCAAGGGTCAATTCAGGCGAGCTTTCGCTGGACGAGGTAAAGAAAATGCCCCTGACGGAAGCGGAAAAAGCGCTTATGACCGTCAAAGGCATTGGCCCCAAGGTGGCTATGTGCGTATTGCTTTTCGGTATGTACAGAACGGACGCATATCCCGTTGATGTGTGGATAAAGCGTGTTAACGAAAGCTTTTATCCCAACGGTCTGCCCGACTGTGTAAAGGGCGTTCAGGGCATTGCCCAGCAGTATCTTTTCCACTACATACGCACCTGTCCCGAGGCGGCGGAGCTTATTCATCGGGATAAGTAAGCACCTCTATATACTCCACATACCGGCTGCTTATCTGCATGGGATAGCTTTCCATGACCTCGCAGTCATCGGAAAGAGTGACCATAAGCACACAGCCGCCCTCTATCTCAGGGTGATCATATGGCAGACCGATTGACACTTTGTCATTCTTTTTGCCGAAAAATGTGTCCTGACTCAGAGCTGCCATAAAGCCGTTTTCGCTTACGGACATAACTGTGACGGTCATGGTATTGTCGGTCAGCTCCTCATCGGCAAGGTCGGTGATATCAGATGTGTCATCTGACGTGATATCGGAAAATTCGCTGTCGTCAAAAACATCGGTATCATCGTCAATGGGAATATCTGCGGTAATGATGGTTTCCGACACAGCGGAGGTCTGAGCCTGAGTTTCAGTGGTTTCTGCCGGCTGTGTCTGCTTTGCGGCAGTTTCGTTGGCAGTTTCCGAGGGCGTATCTGCCTGCGGTATCACGGTGATCTCCTTTGAGCAGCCGCATAAGAAGCCGCATAAGATAAGAGCGGCAATAAGTGGAAGGGCGTAAATCCTTTTCATGGTCATGTTCCTTTCGTGGGTCTTTTTATATATTAAACAATTCAGATCAGGAAAATTTTTCATTTTATTCTAAAAAGGCGGTTTTATCATGGCAATTATTATTCAGGGGATAAATTCACCTGTCGGAACAGACAGCAGCGAGATAATCGGAGCGGCGCTTAAAAAGGCAGGCATAAAAAAGGCCGTTCAGACGGGTATTCACAAGATATCTCTTGATGCACGCAAGCAGAACGATATCAAGACTGTCTCTTCTGTCTGGGCGGAGCTTGAAAGCAGAGCGGAAGAGGAAAAGATATGCTCCCTGAAGGATTTCTGCACCTATGTTGATATCACGCCCTTTGAGCCAAAGATAACAGGCAGCATTTCCCCTGAGGGACGTATCGCCGTGTGCGGCTTCGGACCTGCGGGAATGTTTGCGGCTCTCGTTCTTGCGGAAATGGGCTACCGTCCGCTGGTGCTGGAGCGTGGAGCGGATGTGGATAACCGCAGCAGGGCTGTCTCCGATTTCTGGCATGGGGGAGAGTTTTCGTCCGAAACAAACGTTCAGTTCGGCGAGGGCGGCGCAGGCACATTCTCCGACGGAAAGCTCACCACACGCATAAAAGACCCCCTTTGCAGATATGTTTCCGCACGCTTTGCGGAGTTCGGCGCTCCCGATGAGATACTTACAAAGGCAAAGCCCCACATCGGCACTGACAGGCTCAGGGGCGTTGTGAAAAATATCCGCCGGCGTATAATCAGCCTTGGGGGAGAAGTTCGCTTTAACAGTCAGGTGACGGATATCTCCCTTTCAAACGGCAGACTGCGCTCTGTTACCGTGAACGGAAGCGAGGAGATACCTGTTTGCGCCATGATACTTGCCATAGGTCACAGCGCAAGAGATACCTTTGAAATGCTCTTCCGCCGTGAGATCGTTATGGAGCCAAAGCCCTTTGCTGTAGGCGGACGCATCGAGCATTTGCAGAAGGACGTTAACGTGAGCCTTTACGGCGCTCATGCAGATGACCCTGCGCTGCCCGTGGGAGAATATCAGCTGAGCTACACCAAAAACGGCAGGGGAGTTTACACCTTCTGTATGTGCCCCGGAGGAACTGTTGTTCCCAGCCAGAGTGAGGAGAAAACCATCGTCACCAACGGAATGAGCGAGTTTGCAAGAGACGGTCTTAACGCCAACGCCGCCCTTGTGGTCTCCGTCTCTCCCGAGGATTACGGAAAGAACATACTTGACGGCGTTGAGTTTGCACGAAAGATAGAGCGTGCGGCATTTGAGCAAAGCGGCAGCTACAAAGCCCCTGCGGTAACGGTGGGAGCGTTTCTTGACAGAAAGGCAGAGCTTAAAGCTCCGAGTGTAACGCCCACATATGCCATAGGAACGGTTCCCTGCGATCTTGACAAGATACTCCCGCCCTTTGTTACGGATATGATGCGCACGGGTCTTGGAGTATTTGCACGGAAAATGAAGTGCTTCGGCGACAGGGGAGCGGTGCTTACAGCTCCCGAGACAAGGACGTCCTCCCCCGTAAGGATAAGGCGTGGGGTGAATATGTGCAGCCTTTCGGCAGAGGGACTGTACCCCTGCGGAGAGGGCGCAGGCTATGCAGGCGGAATAATGTCCGCAGCAGTGGACGGCGTAAAGCAGGCTTGCTCGGTAATGAGCCTGTACAAGCCCGAATAAATACAACAAAATAAAGCCCGTCGGAGGATCCTCCGACGGGCTTTGGCATATGTACTAACAAAAGATTATTCAGCAGCAGCTTCGGAATCGCCGAGAGTAGCGGTCTCAGCAACAGCCTCAGATTCGCCGAGTGTAGCGTCCTCAGCAGTATCATTGTTGCCGCAAGCGGTTGCACAAAGTGCAAGTGCAGATGCCAGTACGATTGCCATAATAGTCTTTTTCATAGTGAAATTCTCCTTTAAATCTTTCCCATTTGTATCCTTGCTTTCCACACAAGGATTTTGCTGCGATTTGATATAGCTTTTATATATATCTTACACAACGTTTAGTATTATACCAGTTATTTGAAGGTTTGGCAATACTTATTTGTAACAAAGAAAACAAGGATAAAAGGAAGAATATGTTTATACTGCACAATAATTTACTGTATTTTTATGGCAAAATAACATCTGAGTAATTTTATTACGAGTATTTTCACATATAGTTAGGCTATGGTAACTGTCTCCGCAACACTGCGTCAGATTATCTGCAGCAGGTAGAATTTCAGGTATTCCGTCTCGTCAACGGACATGAGGATAGGGTGATCGGGAGCCTGACGGCGCATTTCTATCATTCTGAGATTTACCCCTGCGGCTCTTGCTGCATCTCGGAGCATCTGAGCGAAAAGCTCCTCTGTCATGAAGTGGGAGCATGAGGCTGTGGCAAGATATCCGCCTCTGGGCAGCAGACGCATTGCCAGCGTGTTAAGCTCCAGATAGCCGTTTTTTGCGTTGCCTACGGTCTTTCTGGATTTGGTAAATGCAGGCGGATCAAGGATAATATAATCGGCGCTGCGGTCATGGGTCTCAATGCGGTTTTTGAGGAAATCAAACACATCGGAGGTCACAAAGGACATATTGCCCGACAGCCCGTTAAGCTCTGCGTTGGAGCGTGCCATTTCTATCGCCTGAGCGGAAACATCAACAGCGGTGACATGAGCCGCACCGCCCTTGGCGCAGTTAAGCGCAAAGGAGCCTGTGTGAGTGCAGCAGTCAACCACGTTCTTGCCCTTGGCAATGGAGGCTGCGGCACGTCGGTTATATTTCTGGTCAAGGAAAAAGCCGGTTTTCTGACCGTTTTCCACGTCAACATTGTACTTTATGCCGTTTTCGGTAATGACGGTGACGGGGGATACATCGTTCTCTCGGAGATACCAGCCCTTTTCCTCTGCCATGCCCTCAAGGGTGCGTATATTTACGTCATTTCTCAGATAGATGCCGTCAATTTTGCAGCCGTCTTTTCTGAGAATATCCAGCAGAGCGGGGAGAATGATATCTCTGCGCTTTTCAATGCCCAGTGAAAGTATCTGAACGGAAAGAAGATTATTGAACCTGTCAACGGTAAGTCCGGGGAAACTGTCGCCCTCGCCGAAAATAAGGCGGCAGGCGGTCATATCCTCAGGGGACATAACGGTCTTGCGGTAATCATATGCGTACTGCAGACGGCGGCGGAAAAAGTCCTCGTCAAACTTGTCGTTGGTGCTGCGGGAGATTATGCGCACACGTATCTTGGACTTTGAGTTGTAAAAGCCTGTGCCTATGTAGCGGTTCTTTTCGCTTACAACGTCCGCCAGCTCGCCGTCGGTTATCTCATCGGCGGAGACTACCTCGTTGTCGTATATCCATGGGTGGCCGTAGGCTGTGCGCTTTCTGCATTTTTCGGTGACAGTCACCTTTGGGAGATCTCTGTTAATATTCATAAAAAGTCCTTTCTATATCTTCTTTATTCCACTGCTGCCCTTGTAGGCGCTGCCGTATTTCTTTTCAAGATATTTATACACATTTGATGCTATGCGCACCAGTGACGATATTGCAAAAATGCCCATGGCAATAGCAGCCGCCTCGCCGAATGCGTCAGCCGCACGGTCAAGGAAGGTCTCATTATCGCCTGTCACAAGGGCAAGCATGGTGTAATACATAAGTCCGCCCGGGACAAGGGGGATTATTCCCACAATGAGGTACATATTAACGGGAGCCTTGCACACACGGGCCATTACTTCGGAATAGAACGCCACGGCTGCCGCTGCCACAAAGCAGCACTTTATGCCGTTGTAGTCGCTCATGCTCATTACCGAGAAGATCATCTGGCTGACTATGGAGCCTACAGAGGCGGCTATCAGGTGCCAGAAGCGTATATTGAACTGCACGCCCACCGCAAAGCAGCCCACAAAGCTGAACACGCATGGGAGCACCACATCTTTTATGATATCTGTATCCATATCCATGCACCTTTCAGAACTTTATTACAGCTGCCACTGCCGAGCCTGTGCCAACAGCCAGACCTGCTGCGGTAAGGATAGCTTCGGTAAGGGTGTATATCCCCGAGAAAAAGTCCCCCGAGATAAAGTCTCTCATGCAGTTTGTCAGGGCAACTCCCGGAACCAGGGACATTGAAACGCCGATTATCATTTTGTCAAAGCGGGGGACTGCCCCTGCCTTTGAAAGTCCCACCGCTATAAGGGACATTACCATTGAGCAGACTACGGCGTTAAGGAATGTGCTTGCCCTTATGGCTGAGAGCTTGTCGCTGGTGAACTTAACGATTATTGCAAGAAGTGAGCCGAAAACCGCTTCCACAGCTCCGCCGCCGAAAAACAGCGTGAAAGCCGCACCCGCAGCCGCATAGCTGAGGTACAGCACTGGCTGACTGTAGGTCCTTCTGTGACGGATAGTGTCAAGGTGCTTCTGTATAGTTTCCGCATCGGGCTTCATTCGGCAGATGAAGCGTGAAAGCTCGTTGAGCTTGCCCACTCTGTCAAGGTTGGTGTTCCTGCCCGAAACGTTCTTCGAGTTGGTTATGGGCACTCCGTCGGGAGATTTTACGGTTATGATGAAGTTTGCGGGGGTGACGTATATTTCCGCATTTTTATGACCGTAGGCAGTGCATATCCTGCGGATAGTATCCTCGGTGCGGTATATCTCAGCGCCGTATGAGACAAGCATTATGGCAAATTCAGCGCATATTTCGGTAAGCTGTATCTCGGTCATTGCCGTCCCTCCATGGTCAGATTATAAAGCCGCCGTTTACTCCTATTATCTGCCCCGTGATAAAGTCGGAGCGTTCATCTGCCAGAAAAAGCGCCGTCCGTGCTATGTCATGGGGAGTTCCCAGACGGTTCATGGGAGTTTCCTCTTTAAGATATTCCATAGTTTCAGAGTCAAGATTTTTGTTCATGTCAGTGTCTATAACGCCCGGGGCAATGCAGTTGACGGTAATGCCCGAAAGCCCCGTTTCCTTTGCCAGAGCCTTTGTGAAGCCTATGACAGCCGCCTTTGCTGCGGAATAATGCACCTCGCAGGAAGCGCCCACCTGCCCCCACATGGAGGAGATGTTTATTATCCTGCCGTATTTTTCGTGTATCATATGAGGAAGCACCCCATGGGTGAAGTTATACACGCTTTTTACGTTGGTATCGAACATATTGTCCCACATTTCCTCGGTTATATCCGAGAAAAGTGCCTGTTGGGCAATGGCGGCATTGTTTATGAGCACATCAATGCTGCCGAAATGTCTGAAAACAGCTTCGACAGTGTCATGTGCTTCCTTGCAGCGGGATACGTCGCACCTGAATATTTCGCAGCCTGTTTCGGCTTTAAGGCTCAGCGCCGCTTCCTCGCTTTTGTTATATACAGCGGCGACATTGTAGCCTGCCTGCGCAAACAGCTTTGCACATTCCCTGCCGATGCCTCTTGATGCGCCTGTTATAAGTGCGGTCTTTGACATAGTATTCTCCGTTTCATTTGCTTTTGTAAAATGTTACCCAGCTTCTGTATGCTCTTTTCCAATCGGGATACTGTTTTTGCAGCATGGGGGAGCTTTGCCACAGTCTGCGCCATATTTCAAGGCTCTCTTCAAATGAGCCTTCATAAAATCGGTGGTCGCAGATGTTCCATGAGCAATAATGCTTTTTGTATTCACCGATGCCCGAGACCTCGTGCCTGCGTACAGTACGTGATGCCTGCCGTTTGCTGTAAGCACAGTTTTTGTCCTTATAAACGGCGTGACGTTTATAGCTTCTGCTCATAGTTCTCCTTTAATACTCAGTCATTGAGCTTGTCAAGCAGTATCTTTTCTTCTTTCTTGGGGTAGATTGCGATTATAACGATAGCGATGATGCCGCATACCGAAAGAATGATTCCCTGTGAAAGTCCCTTGGGGAAGAAGGTCATTTCGATATCGTGAGTTCCCTCGGTAAGCTCTACGCCGATAAGTGCGTCGCATACCTTTACAGGCTCGACCTTCTGACCATCGACCTTAACAGTCCAGCCCGGCTCCCAGCTGATAGTGGTGAACATTATGCCGTCTTTGTCGGCGGTGATGGTTCCCTTGATGTGATCTTCGCTGAAATCGGAGATGTTCAGGGGGTGTTCCCTCAGGGTGCTTACGGCTTCCTTGAACTTGTCCTCGTCAAGATAATAGAAGAGCTTGTCCTTGAAAAGCACTTCCTTTTTGTCCTCGGTAATGGTAACGATAAGGGATATTTCTTCGTTTTCCTCAAATTTGCCAAGGGTCTGGATGACCATGTTTCCGCCCTCGAAATAATAGTCAAGGAAATCCTTGTTGAGCCAGAGATTTACCTTGCGCTCATAGTTGGAGGGGAGATACATATATATCATATCCTCGGTGGGAGCCTTGATGATGAACTCGATGTGGGAGTTTTCACCCTCAACGATAGGAGTGTATTTTATGTGTGCGCCGTAGCTTGACTGCTTTGCATTCTCAGGCAGAGTCTTGCTGACGGATATCTGCTTGAAGTATTCGGTGTATTCATCGGAAACAAGGTGGCTGAGAAGATTGTTCTGGTTTGCAAAGGGATTGTCCTTTTCAAGAACTACGTCAAGAACGGAGCTGTCAGCCATGAATGCGATCGGCAGGGCGTTGGGGTTCTCATACACAGCCCAGATGTCCTTTTCGTCACGGTTTGTGAGCAGCAGGTCATCGTAATGCTTGTTTGTGGGTATCACATCGTCCTCAGCGTCGCCCTTTTCCATAACATACTTTATGCCAAGGATAGCGTCGCTCACATAGGTGGAGCCCTTATACTTTGTATAGTGTCCGCCGTAGGAGAAGCCCAGCTTTCTCAGGAACTGAATTGGAGCGGCATTAAGGGTGGAGCTGGAATGGGATATGCCGTAGCTTCCGAATGCCATTGCGTCGTTTACGGTGCGGTGGTGGTTCTTTTCAATGCGGTAAACGCCGTCATCAAAGCTGTCTTTCTGGAGTATCTTCTTTACGGTGTCACGTCCGAGAGTAATGTATCTGTTGTAAGAGGAATATTTTGAGTAAACCACATCGCTGTTTATTGCCTCCATGGTGGAGAGCGATGTTCCGAAAAGCTCACCGATAACGAATATGCCGATAATGAATGTGAGCACCGAGCGGCGCTTTCTGTCGGAAAGCTTTACAAATCTGAGAATGATAGAGTAGATAACGGTGAATATAACAGTGTACCAGACGGTGAGCAGCAGGGTAACGCCGTCAAAATCCTGCCTGCCGATGTAGAATGCGTATATGCACAGTCCCACGCACACGCAGCCTATTTCCTTGAGTGTGATGCCGCTGAGGCGCTCAAAGGTCATGGCAGCCATTACCAGAAGAATGAAGCTGAATGTAAAGCTGTAGCGGTAGGGGAGCCAGTTCGGCACCTGGAAGCCGTGCCATGCAAGGTCAACGGTGGAAAGGTACATTGAGAGCAGGATAGTCATAAGCACTGCGCCCAGACCCATCTTCTGGCGGAAGCGAATCTTCTCGTTAAGGAAGAACAGGGGCAGCAGGATTATGGTAAGCACGCCGCAGTAAACAACGGGAGAACCCTCGGGGCGGCAGGTGTCATAGACATTTGGCAGGAGATTTTTGAAAAAGTCGATAAAGTCAAACTGAGTTTTAAGCTCATAGCTGGGGGTGGAAAACTCAAACTTGCCAAGCTTCAGGGAATAATACAGCGGGATAAGCACCCATGATGCGGAAGCCGCTGCGATTATGCCGCCCAGACCGAATTTCAGTCCCGACTTGAAGAAGGACTTCACCAAAAGCTTGTAGTTCTTCTGACCTGCAAAATAATAGTACAGGAAATAGATGACCGAGAAAAATGTTATCATCCAGCCGATGTAGAAATGCGCCATATACATAAGTGCCAAGGGGATTATAAAGCGCAGCCAGCCGCCGTCGTCGATCATCTTTTCAATGCCGTAGATGATAAGGGGCAGGTAAATAAGTCCGTCCAGCCACATGGGGTTCATGAGCTGCACTATCATATAGCCCATAAGAGAGTAAAGCAAGCCGAAAAGCATTGCTGTGGAGTTGCGGCAGCCCTTTGAGTGCCTGAGGTAATAGTTGAAGGTAACGGAAGCTGTTCCCACCTTGCACAGCTGCATTATAAGCAGGGATTCTGTCATTACAGAGCGGGGGAGCAGCATTGGTATCAGCGTAAAGGGGCTTGCAAGGTAATATGCAAACATTCCCACAGTCTCACCGGTAAGGTTGCGGCTCCATGAGATAAAGGGGCTTCCGCTGCCGTGGAGCACGTCACGCAGGTGCTCGAAGTAATACACGTACTGACCGTTCAGGTCAAGCACCAGCACGGACATATCGCCGAATGGGTGAACACCGAATGCGGCATATGCTCCGAAAAGGAGAATGGCAGGGATAAAAAACGCAATGAAATAGCTGCGCTTTTCCTTAATAAAGTTCCATATTTTTTTCAAAAACAGTGCAGGCTTGCTGCTTTTCTTTTTAGTCTCCGTATTTACCGCTGCTGCCTCGGGAGCGGTATCGGGCTGAATATTAAGATTTTCTTCCATATTCGTCTCCGTTTCTGTTTGTGTAACGTATTTGCAGACTTGTTCGCAGGTGCATAAAGTCATACAATATCATTATAATATTTTCCTGTGTAAAAAACAAGGATTATCGGCAGAAAATAATAAAAAAATTTCTGAAAATTGTCTTGTTAAATTGGTCAAAATGTGTTATAATGAATAACTGAGACCTGCATTACGGCAGGATAGCAGTTCCTATGATGAGGAGTGGTTTTTGTGCATCTGAGCGAAAAAACAGTTGATAAGGAAGTTGTCTTTGAGGGCCGCATCATTACGGTAAGAAAGGACAAGGCTGAGCTTGAGGACGGCTCTGTAGTCGGAAGAGAGCTTGTTATCCATTCGGGCGGAGTGTGCGTTGTGCCCCTGACAAACGATAACAAGGTGATAATGGTGCGCCAGTTCCGATACGCATTCGGAGAGCCTCTTCTCGAGATACCCGCAGGGAAGCTTGAAAAGGGCGAAGAGCACCGCAGCGCCGCTCTCAGGGAGCTTGAGGAAGAAACGGGCGCTCACTGCGGCAGATTTGAGTATCTGGGCGTATGCTACCCCTCTGTTGCATATCTTACCGAAAAGATCCATATGTATCTTGCAAGAGACCTTGAATTCGGCAGCTCACACACTGACGCAGGGGAGTTTCTTGACGTTCTTGAAGTTCCTCTTGACGAGGCTGTGCAGATGGTTATGGACGGCAAGATACCCGATGCCAAGACACAGATAGCTCTGCTCAAAACAAAAATGATAGTTGACAGCGGCAAATAAGCAAATAAAAAGCTCTTGCTTTTCACAGCAAGCTGCGGAAAGCAAGAGCGGTAATATATTCAGTAATCAGACAGTAATCAGAATTAAAGAAGACCTGCTTCTTCAGCTTCAGCCTCAGCCTGCATCATTTCGATGTGGCGGGTGTAAGCGTCAAGGATCTGGCTCTCGATAGACTGTCTTGCATCAGGGGAGATAGGATGAACGATATCTCTGAATACGCCGTTCTCGTCCTTACGGCTGGGCATTGCAACGAAAAGTCTTGCGTCGCCCTGAACTACCTTGATATCGTGAATAGCGATCTGGTCGTCCACGGTGATGGAGATAACGGCTCTGAGACGGCCGTCGGGAATGATCTTTCTGATCTTGATGTCTGTGATTGTCATTTTCAGTGTCCTCCTTAAAATCTGTGCTTTCGGATATGGATATTATGAATAGTATCCGTCTGCAATATACATATATCATGGAAAAATATTTTTCCTACCCACGGCTTTAATTATAATATACTACTCTTAAATTATTCTTAACTGAGGTGAAACTTTTGAATAACTTTGTTGGAAAATTTGATGATGATATTTTGAAAGATAAAAAACATATTCATATGATAGGAATTGGCGGCAGCGGTATGTATCCCCTTGCCCAGATACTTCATTCAAAGGGTTATTATATCACAGGCTCGGATAATAACGAGACCGACACCCTAAAGGCTGTAAGGTCGATGGGAATTGAGGTATTTCTGGGTCAGAGCGCTGACAATATCAAGGGCGCCGATCTGATAATCCGCACGGCTGCCATTATGCAGGATAATCCCGAGCTTATTGCGGCAAACGCCAGCGGAGTTCCTGTTCTGGAGCGAAGCGAGCTGCTGGGCATCATCACAAAGATGTACTCCAATGCCGTATGCGTCAGCGGAACCCACGGCAAGACCACCGTTACCTCTATGATAACCCAGATACTGAAGCAGGGCGGCATTGATATCACCGCTTACATCGGCGGAAAGCTGCCTATCATCGGCGGAAGCGGCTG
>ERZ860508.1028-NODE-1028-length-17645-cov-4.406140_pt1 | contig 17645 bp, 15 predicted proteins | sample MGYA00509976_ERZ860508 | MGnify/ENA primary metagenome ERZ860508 (study PRJEB30046, sample SAMN00715242) | human gut metagenome | study: EMG produced TPA metagenomics assembly of the A metagenome-wide association study of gut microbiota in type 2...
TGGCAAAATATCATAATTTTACAAAGGCTGCGAAGGTTCTGGAAAGCAGCCAGCCAAATGTTACAAGAGCGATGAACTGTCTGGAACAGCAGATACACAGTACCTTATTTGTAAGAACCAACCGGGGCGTTCAGCTTACACCGGAGGGAGAAAAATTATATATGTATGTGTCGGCAGCTATGCATCAGTTATTAACGGCAGAGGATGAACTGGCGGACTATTCGGGCATGGTACATGGAAGTATATCGATCGGAGCCAGCGAGACAGCGTTAAATATATATTTGTTTGATAAATTAAGGTCATTTCATACTGCATATCCGGGAATTCGACTGAGAATCTATAATCATTCCACGCCGGAGGCAGTAGATGCAGTAAAGAGCGGTAAGATTGATTTTGCTGTTGTGTCGACACCGGTGGAAGCAGACTCGCCCCTTGAAACCAGAATGTTGAGATCGTTTCGGGAGATCCTGATCGGTGGACAATCCTTTAAAGAGCTGCAGGGAAAGACGTTGTCTTTAAAAGAATTAAAGAATTATCCGTTGATCAGTCTTGGAAGAGAAACGATGACATTTCGATTCTATGAGCGGCTGTTTTTAGCGCACGGGATAGAATTTGCACCGGATACGGAGGCTGCGACAACAGATCAGATCCTGCCGCTTGTCCGTTGTGAGCTGGGACTGGCATTTATACCGGAATCCATGGCAGGTGAGGCGCTCGAATGCGGAGAAGTAATACAGGCAGTCCTAAAGGAGAAAATTCCTGACCGGCATATCTGCATGATATATGACAGCCAGCATCCACTGAATACAGCCGCAAGATCATTTCGCAGATTATTGGAAGCAGACTGCGAAAAGGTAAACACCCTCAATCGGGGCATCGATTGAGAATATGCTGCTTCGGGCTGTTGATCTGGGACTGGGTACTTTATGGATTGCAAACACCTGCTTTGCGTATCCGGAGCGTATAGATTATATAGGAACGGATACGCAGTTAATCGGAGCGGTAGCGGTTGATTATCCGGCAGAACGTCCGGTAGCCAGACCAAGGAAGCCGTTTGAAGATATTCTGGAATACAGAGAATAAGTGACAAAAAGAAAAGAGGAATAAGAAATATGAAGATCAAAAGAATTGCATTGATCGGACTTGGAGCCATGGGTGTATTTTTTGCACCAAGATTATATGAAGCATTTGGAGATGATTTTTATATTATTGCAGGTGGTGAACGTAAAAAACGCCTGGAAAGTAAAGGAGTTACGATCAATGGCGTCAACTACAGATTCCCGATCGTGACACCCGAAGAACAGGGAGAGCCGGCGGACCTGATCCTGATCGGTGTAAAGGGCTATGGATTTGTGCAGGCAATAGAAGATATCCGCCATCAGGTAGGTGAACATACATTGATCCTGTCTTTGCTAAATGGTGTAGACAGTGAGAAACAGTTGATTCAGGCATTTGGCGAAGAACATGTATTATATGCATATATGAGAATGTCCATTGTTATGAAAGATGGAAAAGCAGACTTTGATCCGTACTGGGGCAAGATTCATTTCGGAGAGAAGAAAAATGATGTTCTGTCAGATCGTGTACTTGCTGTAAAAGAAGTATTTGATCATGCCGATATTCCATATGAGATCGATCCGGATATGTTAAAGGGACTCTGGTTTAAATACATGTGCAATATTGGGGAAAATATGACCTGTGCGTTGCTAGGTATCCCATTTGGATTTTTCCGTATCAGCGACAGTGCGAATTGGATCCGTGACAATGCCATGCGGGAAGTGGCTGCGATCGCGCAGAAGAAGGGAATCGATATAGGTGAAAAAGAAATAGCGGAGCAGGATGTTACAGTAAAGACGATTCCACCCGAGAACAAACCATCAACCCTGCAGGATCTGGAAGCAGAGAAGCTGACTGAGGTAGAGATGTTTGCCGGCAATGTCATAAAGATGGGAAAAGAGCTTGGCGTGCCAACTCCGATTAATGAGATGTTCTATCACAGTATCCGGGTACTGGAGGAGAAGTTTACAAAAAGATAATATTTGAATTAGCACTCATCTATTTACAGTGCTAACAAAACGTGTTATAAATAATGGTATGAAATAACTGCATATAATAGAAAAAGCTTTGTGAGCCTTATAAAATGCAGGAAAATGACAGTCATATATGACTGATGAAAGAGAATCAGAAATACAGATAGAAATGGGGTAATTAGGATGGATAGACCAAGTATTTTTTCAGATAATTTTGAGATGATGAATGGCTTTTTTGATGATTCCTTCTGGGGCAGCCGTTCCGGACTTCGTACCATGACTACAATGGCAACTGATATATTCGAAACAAAGGACGGATATGAGATAGAGATGGATCTGCCGGGATTCCCAAAGGAGAGCATCAAGGCGGAATTAAAAGGCGGATATCTGACGATCCTTGCAAGTTATGCCGGATCAGATCATGAAGGCAGAGAGGGAAGTTATATCAAGAGGGAACGATATTCCGGTCACTATAAGAGGAGCTTTTATGTTGGTAATAAAGTCAGTGAACAGGATATTAAAGCAAGATTTGCAAATGGCGTTCTTTATGTCTATGTACCAAAATTCGACGACCAGCCGGAAGTAGAAGAAAAGAAGATTATCTCGATAGAAGGATAACGGACAAACTTCAGGGGCTGTTTATTATTATGTAGCAAGCCTGTCCGAGCGCCGGTACTTAGGTTGCGTATTTTGCAACCTTATGTACCGTTGCGTTGATAACTGAGAACTTAGCGAGGTATTGTCGAGGTTAGTTCGAAGTTATACAGAGTAGGATAGAACGAAAGTGTCTTGCGCAATAATAATAAACAGCCCCTGAAATTTGTCTGTTATTCTAAAATCCCAGATTTTCGTTTACAAGAATGACCTTGATACGGCCTTTGTGCTTGGAATAGCGGGTGGTTAAGAACTGGCAGCAGACTGTTTCCGGTGACAGACAGTTTGCACATTCTCCGGTTGTGCTGCAAGGAGTTGAAAGTCCGAAGCGCTGTGCATTGATCGGAGCTGCTTCATTTCTTGCACGGCTTAAAGCATCTTCTTCTGTTCGTACTACCTTGTTCATTCCTGTGATCACGATAACATGGGAAGGACCGTAGACAATGGCAGCCACACGATTTCCATTGCCATCGATATTTACCATTATGCCGTCTTCAGTGATCGCATTGCAGCTTGTTAAGAAGTAGTCTGCAAAGAAACACTCTTTGGAGATCCGGTCTTTTTCTTCCGGTGTTTTTGCCGTATCACGGTTCAGCTCTTTGTAGTTCCCCTCGATAACAGCATCTAAAAGTCCGGTTGCTTTTACGGTCATGGAACCGCCCCAGCCGACAGAGCTTCCTTCCGGGATCAGACTCAGTGCAAGCTCCTTAGCTTCTTCCTTTGTCTGGACATAGAAGCCTTCCATATTTCTGGCAGCCAGCTTGTTTATCATGGCTTTCGCCAGTTTGTCGTTTCTCATGTTTCTAAAAGTATCCATTTGATATACCTCCGTTTATTCAGGGAAATCCAGATTATTTTCCACAAAGAAATTCATTACTTCAAATGCAGAAGTACAGTTCTGATTGATACATACGATCAGGGCAGCATCCTGTGGAAATTTGGGATACAATACGGCATTTCCGGAGATTGTAAGTGCACGCTGGATCTCCTTCAAATTCATTCCGGCGCATAATGCCAGAAGAACCAGCTTGTATTTTCCGGGATGTGGTTTCCTGCCGTTTAAGATCTGATAAGCATAGCCGCGGTCCAGATTGCTTCGTTTTATGACATCGGCGATCAGAAGCTCCGGGTGATCTTTAAAGTAAAGATTAAAATAATCCTGCAGATTGTCACAGGACATATCATCTGCATGAGATGTTACATAAGATTTAAAATGTATATTTGAATCATCGGTTGATAATTCATTCAGCAGATCCGTTGTTCTGGTCGTTTTCATGATCGATCCTGTATTCTTTCCCTTGATAATTTTTATCAGTACCATATAATATTTATTATACTTGTCGATAATGCAATTTCAAGATAAACAATAGGAAAATGATATGAATTTAGAAATACAAAGTCGTCTGTCCTTTTATCGCAGACTGGAAGAAGTAGAGCATAAAAAGGGAATTTCTCTGGTGCGGCATATAGAGACCGGACAGATTTATGTGGAAAAAGTTCTGACGCAATATGACAAATCTATATATGATTGGCTACAACAATCAAAACTCCCTTACGTTCCACAGATTTATGAATGTATGGAAGAGGATGGTACGTTATATCTGATCGAAGAATACATACAGGGGATCACGCTTGAAACATATATTGAACAATTTGGATGTCTGGATTTGGATGCTGCCGGCAGGGTGATCGAATATCTTTGCTGGACATTAGAAAAACTGCACAGTCATATACCGCCGATCGTACACCGGGATATCAAGCCGACAAATGTAATGCTTCAGGGAGATTTCAAAAAGGGGCAGGGAATCGTATCTGTATATCTGATCGATTTCAATACCGCAAGAGTTTTTGACGCAGAGAGAAATCGGGATACCGAGCTGATCGGTACAAGAGGATTTGCAGCACCGGAGCAATACGGTTTTTTGCAGTCAGATGCGCGGACGGATATCTACGGACTTGGCGTATTATTAAATTATATGTTGTGTGGAAAATTGATCCGGGATGGAATCTACGCAGATCATCCGGAAGTGTCACAGATTATCCGAAAAGCAACCCAGATTGATCCGGAGAAACGATATCAGACAGCAGAGGAAATGCTGCAAGCACTTCATCAGATTCCACCTTCTGGAGCAGAGGATAAAACAGAGTATGGACATCAAAATACTGCTATGTATCCGGAAGAACAAGTAGATATGTATTTGCATAATGAAAATATAAACTCAGGCTTTTCAGACGATGCAGTAACAGAGAAACATAAAGAAAAATGTCGTCCGTCGTGGACACGGTTTCTTCCGCCAGGTTTTCGTGAGGGGAAAGTCCTGAATATGATCGTGGCAGTTATTTATTATATGTTCTGGATGTATTTTTGCCTGACGGCCGAAGTAAAAGATCATGGAGTACCACTTTCTGGAACATGGTTATATATATATCGTTTGGTATATTTTTTGATGTTCATGATCACACCATTTTTCTGGAGTAATTATCTGGATGTCTGGAATTATTTTCCGCTTGTACGTTCACCCAGAAAAATATGGAAGCTGGCAGGACTGCTCTTGTATACGGTGGCATGGTTTTTCCTGTTGATATGTGCATTAGTTATAGTAGAAGATATATTTCGATAGTGTGCTGTCAGCACACCAGCTCTTTCTAATAATTTTATAAGATAGAATATGCAGTGGTTATAATTATATCAAAATACCCTGAATGATGACTGATGCCGGGGAATTTTAATATAATAGCAAGAACACTTATAACAGCAGAAAGAGGAGAGAATTTATTATGGAAAAGACAAAGCAACCTTTATCAACATTCAGACTCGTAGCAGGGATCATAACAATCGTGTTATCAGTCTTAGTAACATTTCAGTCCTGTGCGGCAGGATTATCAAATGCACTGGAAGAAAACGGGGAATCCGGAGGCTCTGCAGGTGTATTACTTGCAGTTTGTTTCCTTGTTGCAGGAATCGTTGGAATTGTAACCAGAAAGTCAACCGGAGCAGGCGGTGCATTCACAAGTGCAGGCTTCTACATAGTCGGCGGTCTGATCGGCCTTATATGTGCAGGTTCCTATGCCGATTTGGTAATCTGGGGCGTTATCTCCGTAGCATTCGGTGTTATATTCATAATCGCAGGCGTATTAACAAAGAAGAGAAATTCTTAATTTATATAAAACACCTATAAAAAATAAGTCCATCCGGTTGTGTGGGGGGTATGACTGTATTCACCCTATATGACTTACTGCGGTTTCTGTTCTCTGCACATGTCTGATCCGTAAATACTCCTGTGCCAACTCGCCTTCGGCTCAGACAGGCACTTGTATTTACTGACAATGTGCAGCTCACAACGAAATCCTCATAAATGTCATATAGGGTGAATACAGTCATACCCCCCCACACAACCGGATGGACTTATTTTTAATTATAGGAAGAAAAACTACGCATACTTCCGCCGGAAACTGGAAAAAATACTAAAAGAATATTGGAATATAGGGGATTTTAGGATATACTATAAAACAGTGTGTTTAAAAAAATACAAACAGCGATGGAGGAACTATGTTAGAGTTAAAAAACATCTCATATATTGTAAATGAGGATGGAAAAGAGAAAGCAATATTAAAAGACATTAACCTTACAGTAGACGAACATTTCGTAGCAATTACCGGACCTAACGGTGGCGGTAAATCAACACTTGCAAAGATCATAGCAGGAATCATCAGACCGACGACCGGACAGATTCTTTTAGATGGCGAAGATATTTCAGAGCTGAATATAACAGAACGTGCAAAGAAAGGAATCAGCTATGCATTTCAGCAGCCGGTTCATTTTAAAGGGCTTACCGTAAAAGATCTGGTATCTATAGCATCCGGCAAAACGATGAATGTTTCACAGATCTGTGAGATCCTTTCCGAAGTCGGTTTATGTGCAAGAGATTATGTGAACCGTGAAGTAAATGCAAGTCTTTCCGGTGGTGAGTTAAAACGTATCGAGATCGCAATGATCATTGCAAGAGGTACGAAGCTGTCATTATTTGATGAGCCGGAGGCAGGCATCGATCTGTGGAGCTTCAACAGTCTGATCAAGGTATTTGAGAAGATGCGGGAGGAGATCAACGGAACGATCCTGATCATTTCCCACCAGGAGCGAATCCTTAATATAGCAGATAAGATCGTTGTGATCGCAAATGGTCATGTGGATGCCATCGGAAGCAGAGAGGATATCCTGCCGAAGCTGACCGGCGAACCAGCCACCTGCAAGGTACTAACCGAAAAACAGAGATAATGTATTTGTGAAAGCTACAGATATAAATAATATAATGTTCAAACACGTTGACTTGTCAGAAGCGTTTGAATATATAAATAAATGCGGCTTTCACAAATGCCATACGAAGAATAGATAGTGAGGAAATTGATTATGGATTTGATTCAAAAGAATTTATTGCAGCAGGTAGCAGGACTTCATGATGTACCGGAGGGCGCATTTAACATTCGTGTCAACGGACAGCTTGACAGTAGAAATACAACTGCAAATATAGATATTGTAACAAAAGAGGATAAACCGGGAATCGATATCATCATTAAACCGGGAACAAAAAATGAGAGTGTGCACATCCCTGTTCTTTTGAGTAAGAGCGGTCTGCAGGATATGGTATACAATGATTTCTATATCGGAGAGGACTGCGATGTTACGATCGTAGCCGGATGTGGTATTCATAATTGTGGTGTGGATACCTCCAAGCATGATGGTATCCATACATTTTATATCGGAAAAAATGCAAAGGTAAAATACATCGAACGTCACTATGGTGAGGGAGATGGAAATGGCGAGAATATCATGAATCCTGAAACCATCGTGCATTTAGAGGAAGGCGCATCGATGGAGATGGAGACAACCCAGATCAAGGGAATTGATTCGACCGTCAGAAAGACCAGCGGTGATCTGAAGGACAACGCATCCTTAGAGATCCGCGAGAAGATAATGACACATGGGAAGCAGTATGCAAAGACTGATTTTGATGTAGATTTAAACGGAAAAGGCTGCAGTGCAAATGTAGTATCCAGATCGGTTGCAAGAGATCAGTCCAGACAGGAATTCTATTCTACGATCAATGGCAATAATGAATGTAAGGGTCACAGTGAATGTGATGCGATCATTATGGATAGTGCAAGCGTATCGGCAAGTCCGAAGCTGACGGCAAATAACATTGATGCAAACCTGATCCATGAGGCAGCGATCGGCAAGATCGCAGGCGAGCAGCTGATCAAGCTGATGACACTTGGGCTGACAGAGGCAGAAGCGGAAGAGCAGATTATCAATGGATTTTTAAAATAAAAATGTTTACAATAAATCATATAACCTATTTGACATTAAAGGTAGATAGTGATAGTTTGTAAGAGTAAAAAATACAAATCATAAAATCATAGCGAGGTATCAAAAATGCAGGAAATGAAACCGATTAAAGAGGGTAAAGTACGTGAGATTTATGATAATGGTGACAGCCTTATCATGGTAGCAACAGACCGTATCAGTTGTTTTGATGTCATTTTAAAGAATATCGTTACAAAGAAGGGTACAGTCCTGACACAGATGTCCAAATTCTGGTTCGATATGACAGAAGATATTCTTCCAAACCATATGATCTCGGTTGACGTAAAGGATATGCCTGAATTTTTCCGGCAGGAGAAATTTGACGGAAACAGTATGATGTGCAAGAAGTTGGAAATGCTCCCTGTTGAGTGTATCGTTCGTGGTTATATCACAGGAAGTGGCTGGGCAAGCTACAAAGAAAACGGTACAGTATGCGGTATCAAGCTTCCGGAAGGATTAAAAGAATCCGATAAGCTTCCGGAACCGATCTACACACCTTCCACAAAGGCAGAGATCGGAGATCATGATGAGAATATCTCATACGAGCAGAGTGTTGAATATCTGGAAAAGAGATTTCCTGGCAAGGGCGAAGAATATGGCGCAAAGCTTCGTGACTATACAATCGCTTTATATAAGAAGTGTGCAGAATATGCATTATCAAGAGGTATCATCATAGCAGATACCAAGTTCGAGTTTGGTCTGGATGAGAATGGCAATATTGTTCTCGGTGATGAGATGCTCACACCGGACAGCTCCCGTTTCTGGCCTGCTGAAGGATATGAACCGGGACATGGTCAGCCATCCTTTGATAAGCAGTTTGCGCGTGACTGGTTAAAGGCAAATCCGGATAACAACTGGGAGCTTCCTGATGAGATCGTTCAGAAGACAATTGACAAATATCTTCAGGCATATGAGCTTCTCACAGGCAAGCCTTTAAAGTAATAAGTAATAGGAAAGTAATAGAATAGCACTTAATTTTATTAGGCGGTGTAGGTACGAAGTATTGTATTTATACCGCCTGAATTAATTTTCTGAATATTTGACAAAATGCCTGTAAAATCTGACAATTATGGGTTGACGCTTAAAAAATGGCATGCTATAGTCAGCTCATAAGAAATACAACAGATAAAAAATTACCAGGGGTTTTATGGTGATTATAATAAAAAGATGGAATCTTATTACAATGGGGTGGTAAGATTCCATCTTATTTTTTTGCGTTGTCAGGGAGATTCTCATTATAAGAAATCTCATTCTGTAAAGCGGAAATATGTCTGGGAGCTTGTTTCAGGACAAGGCTCCTGTGTATTATCTGAATGAATTATATGTCTCTCCGGCTTTCATTGTTATACCGCGAAGCTCAGCCATTTCGCTGATGGTTACAAGCTGATAACCATTTTTGATCAGTCTCGGAATAAATGTCTTTGATGCAATAGCTGTTGATTCATGCAGATCATGAACCAAGATGACAGCACCGTCATAAGCCCCATCTACTACTCTTGTGATCGTTGTAGGAGTACTTCTTGTTTCCCAGTCTCTGGTATCGACCGACCACAGGATCATCGGAAGCCCAACATTCTTTCGTACAGTTTCGTTAATACAGCCACCGGGTGGACGCATCAGTGTAGGTGCTACACCGATCGCACGGACAATGGCGTCTGATCCTTTTTTGATCTCATCTTTGATGCCGGCTGCCGATAATTGGTTGAGCCATGCATGGTCATAAGTATGAGTACCGATCTCACAGCCCAGGTTATATGCCCGTTTTACATAGGATGGATAAGCAGGGACACGGTTGCCGACAACGAAGAAGGTTGCAACGGCATCATATTTTTCCAGAGTATTCAGTACGATAGGAGTATAAGGAGATGGTCCATCGTCAAATGTCAGAGCTACCATTTTCTTATTTCCATCTACGGTACGGTAGATAGCACCATTTTTATCTGTGTAGTACAGACAGTTACCGATTCTGAATTTTCCGGTTTCAATCACTCCGGTTGCATCGGCATAGTACCATTTGTTACCTGTCTTGAATTTTCCGGTCTGGATCACGCCTGCTGCATTTGCATAGTAGGTAGAATTTCCAATCTTAAACAGTCCGGTTTTAAGGACACCTGAATTAGTTGCATAGTATGTGTTATGACCGATTTTGAATTTGCCGGTTCGTATTACGCCTTTATCAGTAGCATAGTATCGTTTGTTACCGACTTTGAATGCTCCGGTTTTGATCGCACCTTTTTCTGTTGCATAGTATAGTTTATTATTGATTTTGAACTTTCCGGTGTATACATGACCGTTTTTTTTGAAATAATACCAGTGCTTTTTTATCTTGTGTTTTCCGGTATAAGCAGCACCGCTTTTTCCGAAATACATACGGGAATTTTTCGGAGTGATCTTCCAACCGGTCTTGATAACACCGCTGGTTGTTCCGGTATAATATCGTTTGCCTGTTTTGTAATCCTTACAGAAGCCTTTCAGCATGCAGCCTTTATCTGAAAAGATATAAGTCTTTTTGTTTATTGTCTTTTTTCCGGTAACTGCGGTTCCGTTCTTTTTCAGATAATATTTATTACCTGCCTTTGTCGTGTACCAACCGTTTGTCACCATGACTCCGGTTGCAGGATTAAAGCAGTATGTATATTCCCCTATGTATTGTCTCCCCTTTAAGGATTTTCCATTTACATAATAGTGTGTACCGTCTGCTTCCTTCACAAATCCGTTTTTTACAACAGGAATTTCTTCTGCAGAATCCGGAGTGACAGGAGCTGCTTTGCTGACCGATGGATGATAGAAGAGAAGTGTAGCCGAGATAAGTAACAGCGACAGGATCAGAAATCTGAATCTGTGCCATTTTTGTAAATTGCATTTCATTCGTATTCCTCCTTTTTATTCAGATACGATAAGCCGTATCTGATGCGCAAGCAACATACTAACACAAATAATTTAGCGTTTCCATAGAAAAAGTCCTTAAATATCGGTAAAAAGTGCATAACATGTTTTTGTAATGTTCTTCTAACAGAATGGTAACAGAATATCAATAAAAAGCCTATTTTAGAAAACATAAGCAGATAAAGATAATGCTGATAAAGGCGCAAATACAGAAAAGATATAACTTGCATGTAAAATGTGAGATGAGTATAATGCATTATTGGATAAAAAAGAAAGCAGGAATATTGTGTTTAAACATAAGAAAAAACGGGATACAAGTACATATTTATTTTCAAATAAAGATCTGGTCAGATTATATGTGCCATTGATCATTGAACAGATGCTTGCGATGTTAGTCGGACTTGCGGATTCGATCATGGTATCTTCGGTAGGGGAATCGGCTGTTTCGGGTGTATCGCTGGTAGACAGTTGTTTTCAGTTGATCATCAACCTCTTTGCAGCACTTGCGACCGGGGGGGCGGTTACGGTCGGACAGTATCTTGGACAGAAGAATAAAGAAAAGGCGGGAGAGGCAGCTACACAGCTCATATGGTTTTCGTTGATCCTGTCGCTCGGAGTCATGACGCTAATGTATGCAGGCAAGGGACTGATCCTAAATCATGTGTTTGGTCAGATCGAAGCAGATGTATATGGTCATGCAGATACTTATATGATGATCGTAAACGCATCGATTCCGTTTCTGGCACTTTATAATGCCGGTGCGGCTATTTTCCGTTCCATCGGTAATTCTAATATTTCCATGCGGGTATCTCTGATCATGAACGGGATCAATGTAGCAGGAAATGCCATTTTGATCTATGCATGCAAATGCGGAACGGAAGGCGTTGCGATTCCTACCCTGGTTTCCAGACTTGCGGCAGCGGTTATTATGATCATATTGCTGATTCCGAAGAAAAGTGCACAGGCGAAGCAGGACAGTACACGTATTTATATAAAGAAAAGTCTGCATTATCGGGCGAACTGGCATATGTTAAAAAGCATTCTGTTGGTAGGTATTCCAAACGGACTGGAAAACAGTATGTTCCAGCTTGGTAAGATCCTTGTGCTCAGCCTTGTCTCAACATTTGGCACATATGCGATCGCTGCAAATGCAGTCGGTAATGTAATTGCCGGATTCCAGTTGATGGCGGGTATGGCGGCATCCCTTGCCATGGTCACAGTAGTATCAAGATGCGTGGGAGCAGGAGATTACGAGCAGGCAAAATATTATACGATCAAAGTTCTGACCATGGCATATATATGTATCATAGTTACGGTATTGTTTACATTTGCGGTTCTTCCTCTGGTCATGAAAGCGTATGGACTATCTTACGAAGCGCAGTCTGCAGCCGAGAAGATCCTGATGCTTCATGGTATCGCGGCATCTACGATCTGGCCGGTAGCATTTACGCTTCCATGTACATTCCGTGCAGCCGGTGATGTTAAGTATAGTATGATCGTTTCCATTTGTACGATGTGGATCTGTCGTATCGTGTTCAGTTATGTGCTCGGCAAATATATGGGTATGGGTGTATTCGGTGTCTGGGTCGCTATGATCATGGATCAGTTCGTACGTGGCGTGCTGTTCATCCGGCGGTACCTGAGCGGCAGATGGATCGGCAAAAAGGTAATCTGACCGTATGCGGCATAATATGAGTAAGTTCGTAGAAAAAGTAGAATTTTTCAGATGACAGATGACTGCTTGGTATGCTATATTAGAAAAGTGTTTGTTCTATGAGAGAATTTGGAGAAGCTTCCATAGAATCTAAGAGGATAACAAATAAATCAGAAAGAGTCTGTGATATACAGACAGGGGTAAACAAAACATGGAAAAGAAACGTAATACTTTTTCCGGCTCGCTTGGATTTGTTCTGGCGGCCGCGGGAAGCGCAGTAGGACTTGGAAATATCTGGCGTTTTCCATATCTTGCAGCAAAGGATGGCGGTGGACTGTTCCTGGTTATATACCTGATCCTTGCACTGACATTTGGATATACACTTTTGGTGACAGAAGTATCAATCGGTCGGAAGACCAAGCAGAGTCCGCTTACCGCTTATAAGAAGCTGAATAAGAAATGGGGATTTTTGGGAATCATTGCCAGTCTGGTTCCGGTTATTATTTTCCCATATTACATAACGATCGGTGGCTGGGTTGTCAAATATTTCCTCGCATTTTTAACCGGTAAGGGTACAGAGGCAGCGCAGGACGGTTATTTTACAGGCTTTATTACATCAGATATCGAACCGGTCATTTTGATGTTGATATTTCTTGCTGTTACGGCATTTATCGTATTTCGTGGTGTTAATAAAGGAATTGAATCTTTTTCCAAGATCATCATGCCATTACTGATCATTCTGGTTATAGGAATCGCAATCTTCTCCATAACGATCAAAAAGACCGGAGATGATGGGATTGTCAGAACCGGTGTAGAAGGTTTGAAATTATATCTGATTCCGAATCTGGACGGACTTACTGTGAAAAGCTTCTTTACGGTATTATTGGATGCAATGGGACAGTTATTCTTCAGTCTGTCTGTTGCCATGGGTATTATGATCGCTTATGGTTCTTATGTAAAAGATGATGCAGCTCTGAATAAATCAGTTGGACAGATTGAGATTTTTGATACGGTTGTAGCATTCCTTGCGGGCGTTATGATCATTCCTGCTGTATATGTATTCTCAGGAACAGAGGGAATGGCACAGGGTCCAAGTTTGATGTTCGTATCACTTCCGAAAGTATTTGCCCAGATGGGTAAGGTGGGAAATGTGATCGGTTGTCTGTTCTTCGCAATGGTATTATTTGCGGCATTTACCAGTGCAGTGTCTGTCATGGAAGCAATCGTGGCAAGTATCATGGATGAATTCCATACAAGCAGAACAAAGGCCGGTATTATTGAGTTGATCGTTGCGATCATTGTTGGAACGATCGTATGTCTTGGATATAACAAGCTGTACTTTGAAGTAAAGCTTCCAAACGGATCGATCGCACAGATCCTTGATATCATGGATTACATCAGTAATAACATTATGATGCCGATCGTAGCAATCGGAACCTGTATCCTGATCGGATGGATCTCCAAACCGCAGACGATTATCGAAGAAGTGCAGAAGAACGGAGAAAAATTCAGCAGAAAAGGTATGTATGTGGTTATGGTGAAATTCATAACACCGATCCTGTTGTTTATCCTGTTCTTAAAGTCGATAGGTTTATTGACATTTATTTAAAGCTGTAAAATAAAATATAAATAATTTGTCAGCAATATTAAGTTTTCAAATGAATATTATCTAATATAGACCGATCGTCGGAAGCCGGATATTAAATCTTGCATCGACGGTCGGTTTTGCAATATGAAATATATTGAAGAATCTGTGGCAGACAGACCTCAAATGATAGAAAAATACAGATAAGAAAAAAACAGGTCATGGCATAACTAACAGTATTCCGCTATAATAAGGAAACAGAGGATAGATGATTCATATAATAAATGGAAATAATTTATGGAGCGTGAATATATATGATATTAAGTTTAATTGTTGGTTTGGGACTGCCGCTTCTTGGAACGACGGTAGGAGCAGCCTGTGTATTTTTTATGAAGAAACAGATGAATCTATTATTGCAGAAAGCATTGTCCGGATTTGCGGCGGGTGTTATGGTGGCTGCATCTATCTGGAGCCTGCTGATCCCGGCGATGGAGCAGTCGGAAGCAATGGGGAAGCTGGCATTTCTTCCGGCAACTATCGGTTTCTGGCTGGGAATTATATTTTTATTACTGATCGATACTCTGATGCCACATTTACATATTGATAGTAAGGAAGCAGAGGGGGTCAAAAGCAATTTCAAACGTACGACTATGATGGTATTTGCAATTATCATACATAATATTCCGGAAGGAATGGCAGTCGGTGTTGTTTATGCCGGATGGATCAGTGGCAGCACGAACATTACGTTGGCAGCAGCACTTGCATTATCCATCGGTATTGCGATCCAGAATCTTCCGGAGGGAGCAATCGTGTCAATGCCGCTTTGCTCGGAAGGCTGTAGTAAGCCGAAAGCATTTGGCTATGGATTCTTTTCCGGTATCGTAGAGCCAATCGCAGCTCTGCTTACGATCGCACTTTCTTCGATCATGGTACCGGTGCTTCCGTATTTTCTGGGATTTGCGGCAGGAGCTATGCTATATGTTGTAGTTGAGGAATTGATACCGGAGATGGCAGAGGGCGAACATACGAATCTTGGTACGATCATGTTTGCGGTAGGATTTTCATTGATGATGGTGCTTGATGTAGCACTTGGATAAGAGAACAGTCAGAACGTGAAAATGCAGGTTATGGTTATTGTAAAAGGATAACTATATGCTGCATTTTTATGATTTATATAACTATATAACTGCATTTTTATGGCAGTTGATATTTTCGGAGTGTTCCACTATACTGTTATTAAGTATAGCTTGAAGCATAACAAAGGTCTGCTCACAGATATATTGATTTTATAGAACGCGCGAGGCAGACCGGATGATTATACAGGAAGAATTATATAGCAGAAGAAAAGAGGCAGATACAAGTGTATGATGTAAAATCATTAAAAGCAGAAGAATTTATTTCAGATGAAGAGATCAGAGAGACATTGGCATATGCCGATGCGAATAAAGATAACGTACAGATGGTTGATGAGATCCTTGCAAAAGCCAGATTAAAAAAGGGTTTGACGCACAGAGAAGCGTCCGTGTTGCTGGCTTGCGAGATGCCGGATAAGATACGGGAGATGTATGATCTGGCAAGGGAGATCAAGGAAGATTATTACGGAAATCGTATCGTGTTATTTGCGCCGCTGTATTTGTCCAATTATTGTGTGAATGGATGTGTCTATTGTCCATATCACAGCAAGAATAAACATATTGCAAGAAAGAAGCTGACACAGGAGGATATCGTAAGAGAGGTTACCGCACTTCAGGATATGGGACACAAGCGTCTGGCGATTGAAGCCGGTGAAGATCCTGTGAATAATCCGATTGAATATATTCTGGAATGTATTAATACGATCTACAGTATCAAACATAAGAACGGAGCAATCCGCCGTGTCAATGTCAATATAGCAGCGACAACAGTTGAGAATTATACGAAGTTAAAGGATGCAGGCATCGGAACCTATATTCTGTTTCAGGAGACTTATCATAAGGAAAGCTATCTGAAATTACATCCGACAGGTCCGAAGCATGATTACGACTACCACACCGAAGCCATGGATCGTGCCATGGAAGGCGGTATCGATGATGTAGGACTTGGTGTACTGTTCGGACTGGAAATGTACCGGTATGAATTTGCAGGTTTACTGATGCATGCAGAGCATCTGGAAGCAGTTCATGGGGTAGGCCCGCATACGATCAGTGTTCCGAGGATCAAACGTGCAGATGATATCGACCCGGATGTATTCGATAACGGAATCAGTGACGATACATTTGCAAAGATCTGCGCACTGATCCGTATCGCAGTACCATATACGGGAATGATCATATCAACCAGAGAGAGTCAGGCAGTTCGTGAGAAAGTGCTGCCACTTGGTGTTTCACAGATCAGCGGAGGTTCGAGAACAAGTGTAGGCGGATATGATATCCCGGAGACATCAGAAGATATCACATCGGCGCAGTTCGATGTCAGCGACACCAGAACGCTGGATCAGGTTGTGAACTGGCTGATGAAGATGGATTATATACCAAGCTTCTGTACAGCATGTTACAGAGCAGGAAGAACCGGAGACCGGTTTATGGCACTCTGTAAGAATATGCAGATCTTAAACTGCTGTCATCCAAATGCTCTTATGACGCTGAAGGAATATCTGGAAGATTATGCAAGTCCTGAGACGAAGCAGATCGGTCTGGAGCTGATCGAACGTGAGCTTGCCCGGATTCCGAATGAGAAGGTCAGACAGATCACGGCAGATCATATACATGATATCGCTGAAGGACAGAGAGACTTCCGGTTCTAACAGATGATAGGAAGAAGAGATCTTAACAGATGAAAGGTTTGCAGATAACAGAGATTGTTGATAAATGCTGAAGCAGACAGTGCATAACAACAGGGAGGGCAACACATGGCAGGGTTAAATGAGACACCATCCGGAAATCGACTTCATATCGGAGTATTTGGAAAGACAAACAGTGGAAAATCATCCTTTATCAACCGGTTTTCCGGGCAGAATATATCAATTGTAGCAGATGTTGCAGGAACGACGACCGATCCTGTATATAAAGCGATGGAGGTCTATCCGCTCGGCCCTTGTACACTGATCGATACAGCAGGTTTTAATGATGAAACAGAACTGGGGGAGGAACGCTTAGAGAAGACAAAGCTTGCAGCGGAAAAAACAGATATAGCGATCATATTACTTACAGATATCGATATGGACGAGGAACTTCACTGGTATGAATATTTCAGAGAAAAGAAGACTTCTGTCATATGGGTAATCGGTAAGGCAGATATCCGGAATGATACAGAGAAGATAAATGAAAAGCTGTATCAACAGACGGGACAGCATGCGGTTATAGTCAGTGCCGCGACAGGAGCCGGTATGGATCAGGTAAGAAAAGAGCTTGTGCGGAGCCTGCCGGAGCAATATGGTGCTTCTTCGATCCTCGGAGAGCTGGTAACAAAGAGAGATCTGGTTATGCTGGTTATGCC
>ERZ860508.1032-NODE-1032-length-17622-cov-2.723459_pt1 | contig 17622 bp, 15 predicted proteins | sample MGYA00509976_ERZ860508 | MGnify/ENA primary metagenome ERZ860508 (study PRJEB30046, sample SAMN00715242) | human gut metagenome | study: EMG produced TPA metagenomics assembly of the A metagenome-wide association study of gut microbiota in type 2...
CGCGCACGAGCCTGTGCTTTTCGGCGGCCAGAACTGATAAACAATCAGCTCTGGCTATTTTTCCGCCTTTTTTCAGACACGGAGAAAAGGCAACGCATCATTTGTGCATTTCGAGGAGGGATGCCCATTGAACTTCATCTGGGACAAGATTACCGAATGGCTGAAGGGGCTGCTGGTCAGCGGCATTATGAGCAATCTGTCCGGCTTATTTGATTCGATCAATACCCGTGTGGGCGAAGTCGCGGCGACTATCGGTACGACACCGCAGGCATGGAACAGCAGCATTTTCCAGATGATTCGCACGCTGTCAGAGAATGTCGTTGTCCCCATCGCGGGAATCATCCTGACGTTCGTGATGTGCCTGGAACTGATTCAGCTGCTGATTGACCGCAACAACCTCCATGACTTTGAGACGTTCATTTTCTTCAAGTGGATTTTCAAAACGTTCTGCGCAGTACTCATCGTAACCAACACATGGAATATCGTGATGGCCGTTTTTGATGTGGCGCAGCATGTTGTCAATCAGGCTTCCGGCATCATCATCGGCGATACGGCCTTGGATGTGACCGCGTTGATAGGCAATATGGAGCAGGCGCTGATGGAGATGGACGTCGGTCCGCTGTTTGGGCTTTGGTTCCAAAGCTCCCTGATGGGGATTATCGCGTGGGTGCTCAGCATCTGCATCTTCATCATCGTGTATGGACGTATTATCGAGATCTATATGGTCACCTCTGTAGCGCCGATTCCGATGGCAACCATGGTGAACCGCGAATGGGGACAGATGGGCAATAACTATTTGCGCAGTCTGTTCGCGCTTGGGTTTCAGGCTTTTCTCATCATGGTCTGCGTGGCCATCTATGCGGTACTGGTGCAGGGCATCAGCGTCGGAAATGATATTGGGGCCGCACTGTGGACGTGTATCGGCTATACGGTTTTGCTCTGCTTTACCCTGTTTAAGTCCTCCAGTGTCGCAAAATCTATTTTTAATGCCCACTAATCATCACGCGGAACATGGAGAAGAAAATGAACAAACAGCCCAAGAACCACCATCGCATGGTACGCTTTGCTTCCGTGGGCGCGGTAAACGCGGCGCCCTTAGCGCCCTGCCCCCGAAAGCGGCCTAAGCGGGAGCATCCGCTTCGCCGCAAAAAGCCCAAACGGCAGGGCAGCAGAAACCAGACCGGCAAGCGACTGCCCATGATGACATCCGAAAAGCGGTTCGTGAACGGCTCTGATGGACTGAACACCACGGAAAGGAAGCAAATCAATGGCCTATGTTCCTGTCCCCAAGGACTTGACGTGCGTCAAGTCCAAATTTCTTTTCAACCTGACCAAGCGTCAGGTCATCTGCTTCGGTCTGGGTGCGCTTGTGGGCGTGCCCTTTTTCTTTCTGACAAAAGACGCGCTAGGCACCAGTATGGCGGCCATGCTGATGATTGTCCTGATGCTGCCGTTTTTCATGTTCGCCATGTTTGAGCGACACGGACAGCCGCTGGAAGTGCTGCTCAGGCATTTCATTCAGGCACGCTTTATCAAGCCCCGGACGCGCGTTTTTCAAACCGATAATTTTTACACGGCCATCGACCAAAACATCCGATACCACCGGGAGGTGCGAAAAATTCTTGAAAGCCAAAGAAAAAGGAAAAATCAAACTGACAAAGGCTGAAAAAAAGCAGCTGCGGGCACTGGTGCGCCAAAGGCAGCAGCAAAAGAAAGGCCCCTACACCGCGCAGGAAACCATTCCATATCAGCGGATGTGGCCGGACGGCATCTGCCGTGTCACCGATCGCTATTACACCAAAACCATCCAGTTTCAGGACATCAATTACCAGCTGGCGCAGAATGATGACAAGACCTCCATCTTTGAAGGCTGGTGTGATTTTCTCAATTACTTTGACAGCGGGATTCATTTGCAGTTCTCGTTCCTGAATCTGACCGCGAACGCGGAAACCTTTGAGCAAAGCGTTCTGATTCCCGACCGGGACGACGGCTTCAATGATATCCGGCACGAATACGCGCAGATGCTTCAGGAGCAGCTGGCGAAAGGCAACAATGGTCTGACCAAGAGCAAGTACCTGACCTTTGGGGTGGACGCGGAGAATTACAAAGCAGCCAAGCCGCGTCTGGAACGCATTGAGATGGATTTGCTCAACGGTTTCAAGCGGCTGGGAGTGGCCGCCGCGCCGCTGAATGGTCAAGATCGGCTGAAGCTGCTGTATGATCTGTTCCACATGGACAATCAGACGCCGTTCCTCTTTGACTGGAAGTGGCTTGCGCCATCGGGGCTGTCCACTAAGGATTTCATCGCGCCTTCGAGCTTTGATTTCCGAGGAAAGCACAGCTTCGGCATGGGCAGCAAGTATGGCGAAATCAGCTTCTTCTCCATTCTGGCTTCCGACCTGAACGACCGCTGCCTGGCGGACTTTCTTGCCATGGAATCATCACTTGTGGTCAGCTTCCATGTGCGAGCTATTGACCAGACCGCCGCCATCAAGGACATTAAGCGGAAAATCACCGACCTGGATAAAATGAAGATTGAAGAACAGAAAAAGGCCGTCCGTTCCGGCTATGATATGGACATTCTTCCCTCTGATCTGGCGACTTATGGCGGCGAGGCCAAGAAACTGCTGGAAGATTTGCAAAGCCGCAACGAGCGCATGTTTCTCATTACCTTTCTGGTCATGAACACCGCGGACAGCAAAAAGCAGCTCACGCTGAACGTGAAGCAGGCGCAGAGTCTCGCGCAGCAGCACAACTGCCAGCTGATTCCGCTGGACTATCAGCAGGAAGCCGGTATGGTTTCCTGTCTGCCGCTTGGCTATAACACAATTCCGATTCAGCGCGGTCTGACGACATCGTCAACCGCGATTTTTATGCCCTTCACGACGCAGGAGCTGTTCCAAACCGGCCATGAAGCCCTGTATTACGGTCTCAACGCGCTGTCCAACAACCTGATTATGGTGGATCGCAAATCACTGAAAAACCCGAACGGTCTGATTCTGGGCACACCGGGTTCCGGCAAGTCTTTCTCAGCCAAACGTGAAATGGCGAATGTGATGCTGCTGACGAATGACGATGTGATCATCTGCGACCCGGAAGGCGAGTACTACCCACTGGTCTATAAGTTTGGCGGGCAGGTCATTCGGATTTCGCCAACCAGCACGAATTATATCAACCCCATGGACATCAACCTCAACTACAGCGATGATGACAATCCATTATCCCTGAAATCAGACTTTATTCTGTCCCTGTGCGAGCTGATTGTCGGCGGCCGAGATTGTTTGCAGCCTATCGAAAAGACGGTGATCGACCGTGCGGTCCATATTGTGTATCAGCCGTATCTCAACCATCCCACGCCGGAAAATGTGCCAATTCTGGAAGATCTGTACAATGCCCTCCGCGCGCAGGAAGAAAAGGAAGCGCAGACGCTGGCTACCGCCCTTGAAATCTATGTCACCGGTTCACTGAATGTATTTAACCATCGAACCAATGTGGACGTGAATAATCGTATGGTCTGCTATGACATCAAGGAGCTGGGCAAGCAGCTGAAAAAGCTGGGTATGCTCATTGTGCAGGATCAGGTATGGGGCCGCGTCACGGCAAACCGTAGTGAGGGAAAATCCACCCGATACTACATGGACGAATTCCATTTGCTGCTGCGCGAGGAACAAACAGCGGCCTACTCCGTGGAAATCTGGAAACGCTTCCGCAAATGGGGCGGCATCCCGACAGGCATCACGCAGAACGTGAAAGATCTGCTCGCCAGTCAGGAGGTTGAAAATATCCTTGAAAACTCGGATTTCATCTACATGCTGAATCAGGCTTCTGGCGACCGCGAAATTCTCGCGCGAAAACTGGGCATTTCGCCGCATCAGCTGTCCTATGTGACTCAAAGCGGCGAAGGTGAAGGGCTGCTGTTCTACGGCAATGTCATTCTGCCCTTCCGCGATCACTTCCCGAAAAACACGGAACTCTATCGCCTGATGAGCACCAAGCCCAGTGAAATCAATCTTTCCTGACGAGGAGGCAGCTCATGGAAGCATCACGGAACCGAGATTCTCCCAAACTTCAGTTTTCCAAGGAAGAGAGCGCGCGGCTGGTGCTGGAAAAGAAGAAAGCGAAAGTCGAAAAGGCGGCAAAACAGCTGGAACACGCTGAACGAAAAATCAGAAAGCAGCGTCGTCTCGTGCTGACTCAGGAAGAAATGATCGCGGAAAATCAGGCAAGTCCCATATCCGCTCCGGCTTCTTCTGAAAAAGCCTCCGCGAAGAAAAAAACGGTTCGGCTGCACTTCGAGGAGCATCCAACTCAACCGCCTTCCCAAACCCAGCATCCGGCGCGACAGACTTTGCGCGCTGCCCATGATGCGCTTCATCAACAGGTTTCAGAAGCCAATGAAGACGATAACGCTGCTGTCCATGCTGTCCTGAAAGCGGATGACATTCAAGAAAGCGTCTTGCGGGCTGGTGAACATGCCTATCATGCCCATGCGCTTCGTCCCTACAAACAGGCCGCGGCATCGGAACGCAAGCTGGAAAGGGCTCAAACGCAATACCAAAAAACGCGGCAACGGGTAAAAAATCCATCATTCACCAGCAATCCCTTCTCCAGATGGCACCAGAAACGCGCCATCCGAAAAGCATACGCGGCGGAAAAGTCGGCGCGGAACGCGGCAAGTCGGACAGAACAAATCACTACGACCGCTGGAAACACGGCAAAAAAGCTGTCAGGGTACTTTACCCGTCATCCGACAGCGCTGGCCATGATCGCGCTGGCCGCGATGCTGCTTCTCGTGATGAGCAGTTTGCAGTCCTGCACGCCGCTGGCGCAGTCCGTGCTGCAATCTGTCATCATCGGCACGTATCCCGCGGAAGAGGAAGACGTGAAAGCCGCCGAACGCGCCTATGCCGCGCTGGAAAAACAGCTCGCGGATGAAATGACGCACTATGACCGCGACCATCCGGAATACGACGAGGTGCTGGTGGATGCCGATGAAATCTGGCATGACCCTTATGTGCTGATCGCGATCATCTCGGCGGTCTATGACGGGCAGCCGTGGACGCTGGATACCGCGATGCCAGTGATTGAAAAGTACTTCCAGCTGCAGTATGTCGTGACGCCATCCGTGACCACGGAGACCCGCTACCGAACGGAAACAAAGCGCCAGATGAACCCGAAAACGGGGAAAATGGAAACCGTAACGGTTCGTGTCCCGTACCGCTACAAGACTTGTCATGTCCGATTGGAGAATAAAGACCTCTCGCACCTGCCGGTCGTCAGCATGAGCCATCATACCATGGGCATGTACGCGCTGTATATGGCAACCCACGGCAATATGGAGGGCATTTTCGCGAGTAATCCCTACGCAAGGCCGCTGAAAGACCCGATGCTCTACGATATTCCGGAGGAAACACTGAACGCAGATCCCACATTCGCCGCGCTCATGGAGGAAGCCAAAAAGTACATCGGCTATCCCTACGTCTGGGGCGGCGCGTTGCCTGAAACCAGCTTTGACTGTTCGGGCTTCGTGAGCTACGTGTTCACACACAGCGGCGTGTACAATACCGGCCGCCTTGGCGCGAAAGGGCTTCGAAGTCTGTGCGAAAAGGTTCCCAATGACCAGGCCAAGCCCGGTGATGTCGTCTTCTTCGAGGGAACCATGGGCGATGACGTGAGCGGCATTACGCATTGCGGCCTTTATGTCGGCAACGGCATGATGATCCACTGCGGATCGCCCATTGGATTTGCCGATCTGAATGACGCCTACTGGCGGCAGCATTTTCACTCCTTCGGCAGAATGCCCGGTCTTTGAGATTTGCAACAGGGAGTCCACTGAAACGGACTCCTTTTTTACTGCCTACAGAAAGGAATAAAAAACAATGAATATGATGTTTCATCGCGCCAGAACAGAACGTGATGCCCTGAACATTGCCAAGGAAGTGCTCGCCGCCATTCTGGTACTGCTCCTTCTTTCAGCCTTCCTGCCGGCGCACGCGGAGGAAGATACAGAAACGGATGATTTCTTCGGTCTTGATGTCATTCTGGAAGACCCGGAATATTTTCTGTTTGATGAGCCTGAAGATGAGATTCCTGTCATTACCTCGGTTGGCAGGAGCAACGTCAAGGTGGCTGGCGTCAAGTCCAAGCATCAGCTGGTGCAGTACACCATTCCCGAAACACTGCTCCGGGCAGACGAGAACTTTCTGGCCCTGATGATGGAGGCGGAGAAATACATCGGCTATCCCTATGTGTATGGCGGCAGCAAACCTTCTTCTGGCTTCGACTGTTCCGGCTTCGTGTGCTGGGTGTACCGCGAATCCGGCGTGTACGATACCGGCCGCGTCGGCGCGAAAGGGCTCTATTCGCTGTGTTCTGTCATTGAGCGCGAAGAAGCCCGCCCTGGAGATCTGGTTTTCTTTGAGAAAACGATGGGTACTGATGTGAAAGGCATCACGCATGTGGGCATCTACGTCGGAAATGACATGATGATTCATGCCGGCGACCCGGTTGGCTTTGCCGATTTGAAAAGCGAGAAGTGGGCGAAGAAGATTTACGGCTTTGGGCGACTGCCCATCAATTAACGAGGTGAACCACAATATGAATGAACCCAAGAAACGATACCCCGCCGACAGAGAAAAGCTCCACGCGCTGCTGGAAAAGAAAGAACAGGCGCTGGTGGATTTGACCAACGAGGTTCAGGAGCTGCGGGAGCGCACGCTGGCGGCGGATCGTACCGCCATCATCACCAACTGTGAGATGTACAGTCTGACTCCGGAAATGCTTGCCGAGTTCCTGAAAACAAAGTTCGGCAATCCGGACGAAAAGCAGGAGACTGAACTGCCGGAAGGCGCGCGGATTGTGCCTTCTCTTTCCGAATATCCCGTAATACCTGAGGAGGAGACCGATGAAGACGCGTATTAAACGACGGGCGGCCATTCTGATTTTAGCAGCGGTTCTGCTGACAAGTCTCTGTCCGACTGCCCTGGCAGAGGCGGAAATCCCCAAGGAAGAAGTTTCGCCTTATCGGATTGTCCTGACCGCGCCGGGCGGCTGGAACAGCAGCAACAGCGCGGTCATCAAGGTATCGCTGCAAGACCCAAGTGGTCTGGGCTGGTACCGAATCGAATACCGCGTGAATGACGGCAACTGGCATGACTGTGAAGACCTGTTTGATCATGGCGAAGCGGAAATCGCCGTGCGGGAAAACGGTACCTTTACCCTTCGCGTGCTGGATCCCCACGGGCATCCGTTTGAGGAAACCGCCGCGGTGCGGACCATTGATTTGGCCGCACCAACGGTGCAAGTGGAAATCAACGGCGACATTCTGCGTGTGGAAGCGCGGGATGATCTGTCCGGTGTGGCGGGTGTACAGGTCAACAGCCTACTTTTTACGGACCCGATCAACCATGTGGTTACCGTCAGTCTGGATGAAAGCATGGCGCGGTTTGATCAGCTTTCCATCCGTGCTTTTGACTACGCGGGCAACTTCTCAGAACCGGTTCTTTTGGAGAACCCCAATTATCAGGAGCCGGATTCCGCGACACCTGAACCGACGAAAACACCCAAGCCCACCCGAAAACCCGCGGCAACCCCAGAACCAGAACCGACCAAGTGCCCCTATGGATTGGGCGGCTCGCTCATCTACGTTCCCGACGATGGTAATCCCACCGCCGCGCCGACGCAGGTCCCCACACCTGAGCCGATTATTCAGACGGAGTATATTCCCATCGGACCGGGAATGCCCTACAAAGCGGACGGCAACAGCCATACGCTGGATGTCCTGTATTCCGCCGCGACGAACAAGCAGTTCATTACCCTGCAAAGTAAGAACGGAAACACCTTTTATCTGGTGATTGACTACGACAAGCCGATTGATGAAGACGCGGAAATGTATGAGACCTACTTCCTCAATCTGGTGGATGAGAAAGACCTGCTGGCGCTGATGTCGGACGAGGAAAAAGCAGATTTGCCGACGCCGACCCCGGAGATTATCTACGTTACGCCGGAACCTACCGCTGTACCAGCACCTACCACTGTTCCCGAACCGCAGCCATCCAGCAAGTCTGACCAGCAGACCGCCATCCTCGCTTTGATCTCGATGCTGGTACTGGGCGCGGCAGGCACTTTTATGCTGTTCAAGAACAAGGGAAACGGCAAAAAGAACCGCGCGGACAACGACTTCCTCATGGATGATGAGGACGATGAAGCCGAATCATAACCTACTCATTCGCGAAGGAGAAACAACATGGAACTGATTATCGCCGAAAAGCCCAGCGTAGGCAGAGCGATCGCCAGCGCACTGGGCGCGAACGAACGCAAAGACGGCTATCTGGAAGGCAACGGAAGAATCGTCAGCTGGTGCGTTGGCCATTTGGTCGAACTGGCGCTTCCGGCGGAATACGATGCCCGCTACCAACGCTGGCGCTATCAGGATCTGCCCATTCTGCCTGAAAAATGGCAGTACACCGTGAACCCAGAAACCCAAAAGCAGTTCGAGAAACTCTGTGCGCTGATGAACGCACCCGATGTGACGAATATCATCTGCGCCACGGATGCCGGACGGGAAGGCGAGCTGATCTTCCGGCTGGTCTACGAAAAAGCCGGATGCCAAAAGCCCGTTCGCAGGCTTTGGATTTCGTCCATGGAGGAAAGCACGATCCAACGCGGCATCTGCCTCATGAAGAACCTGGGCGCATACGACCATCTTTATCAGGCTGCACTCTGCCGCGCACAGGCGGATTGGCTGGTTGGCATGAACGCCACCCGCTTCTATTCGCTGCTTTATGGCCCTACGCTCCCTATTGGCCGGGTGATGACCCCAACGCTGGCCATGATTGTCCAGCGGGAGGAAGAGATCCGGCGCTTCAAAAGCACCCCGTTCTTTACTGTCAAGCTGGAAACAGCGTCTGTAACCGCCCGTTCCGAGCGCATCGCTGACCTGAACGAGGCGCGTACCCTGATGAAACGCTGCAATCGTGAGCAATACGCTGTGGTCAAGCAAATTCAGCAGAAGCACCACACGGAGAATCCGCCGCTTCTCTACGATTTGACCTCTCTGCAGCGGGATGCCAACAAACTTTGCGGCTACACGGCGCAGCAGACGCTGGATTACGCGCAGTCCCTTTATGAAAAGAAGTTGCTGACTTATCCGCGTACCGACAGCCGCTATCTGACACTGGACATGCGGGACGGGCTGGACGAGCTCGCGGATCGTGTGCGCCATGCGCTGCCTTTCGCCGCAGCACTGGAACTGCACGCTCATCCCGACCGGGTCATTGATGACAGCAAAGTCAGCGATCATCACGCCATCATTCCGACCGCGGCGATGCCAGACCTGACGCAGACCATTCACGCCCTGACCAGCGGAGAACTGGACTTGCTTCATCTTGTCTGCGCTCGCTTTCTCTGTGCGCTGGATGATCCTCTTGCGTATGACGAAACGACCGTGACGCTGCTTTGCGGAGAGCATGAGTTCACGGCGCGGGGAAAGCGGATGACGCATATGGGCTGGCAGCGGATTTGGTATGCCTTCCGAGGCAGCCTGGGCAACCGTCTCGCGGACGAAGAAGCTTGCCAGGAGGAAGCGATTCCAACAGAACTCGCGGAGAATATGCGGCTGCCTTCTCTAAAGGCGTCCCTTGAGGAAGGTAAGACTACGCCGCCCGCGCATCATACCGAAGCCACCATTCTTCACGCCATGGAAATCGCCGGCGCGCAGGACATGCCGGAGGACGCGGAACAAAAAGGCATTGGCACGCCCGCTACCCGCGCGACCATTTTGGAAAAGCTCATAGAGACAAAGTTGCTTGAGCGTGTCGGGGAGAAACGTCGGAAAGTACTGCTGCCCACGCCCAAGGGCAAAGCGCTGGCCTCCATCCTGCCGGAACAGCTGCTTTCTCCGACGCTGACCGCAATCTGGGAACAGCGACTGAAGAAAATGGAGCAGGGACAGGAAAAACCGGAAGACTTTATGCGCGATATTCAAACGTTTGTGAAGGAACTGATTGCCGATACGCGTCGGGCGAAAAACGCGGAACAGCTGTTTCCGCCGCTTCGAGAAAAACTCGGCGCTTGCCCCAAGTGCGGCGCGGCTGTCACCGAGCGCGCGAAAGGCTTCCTGTGCGAAAACCGAACCTGCAATTTCGCGATTTGGAAAAACAGCGGAATTCTATCCTGCGCGGAAAAGTCGCTGACCTCCGGGGAAGTCAAGGAACTGCTTGCAACAGGACAAGTCCGAAAAACCGGTTTGCGCTCCGCGAAAACCAGTGCCCCCTATCAAGCTGTTCTGCGACTGAACTACGGCCAGGACGGCAAGTCCTTCCTGCGCCCCAGCTTTGACTGAAAGGATGATCTGTATGAAAAAGTTTGTATCCATGCTTTTGCCGCTGTGCCTCTCCCTCCTGCTGTTTAGCGCTGTTGCTTTCGCCGCGGAGGCTCCCAGCCTTCCGGGTGGTACCCTGACGGCTGATGTCGTTTCGTTTGCGTCCAAGCAGACCTATGCTGTCTACGCCGCGCCGGATTCCAAGGGGATTCGAGGCGCGAATGGACGCGCCCGCGTCAGCACCAACGACTGGATTCAGGTGTTCGGCACAGACGGTGACTGGCTGCTGGTTCAGTACGCCATCACCGATTCGCACTTCCGAATCGGCTATATCGACAAAAAGGCGCTGTCCGAAGATGCGCAAATTTCCGAATTGTGCCTGACAGCAATTCCCGCAGTGGTGAACTATGATGTTGTGGTAACAGATGATCCGCTGGTGAGCCAATCCATGTTGACCAAGCTGACAGAGAACACGCGCGTCACAGCCATCGGCTGTCTGGGCGACTGGACTTATATTGAGGGCGGCGAAGGCAAAAGCCGGTATCGTGGATTTGTTCCGACCGAGTGCCTGTCTGGGACGGTCAGCGAGCTTCAGGAAGCGAATCACGCTATCGTTGGCAGCTGGAAGCTCTATGCGGGCAGCTCTGTCAATGCGGAACGAATCACCTTTTACGAAAGCGGCGACATGACGGGCTTAGCCACGCTGGAAAACGGTATGTCATCCCCATTCAGCGGCACTTGGACGATTGAAAAATACGATCCTCGCCGCGGCCGCTATTGGAATGAATCGGAATTTGAATTAACGCTCTCGCGCGGCAACACCACGGAGCAGTATGGCTTGCGCATCTGCCGTCAGGCCGTCGAAGAAGGCCGATACAAATACGCACTGGTACTGTCTGACGGCACGCGAAACAGCAGCATGGTGCTGGAAGGAGAAGAATGAGCAACCCTATGATTTTTTCCAATGAGCTGGGACAAGGCTTTCTCCTGTCCCAGCAGGATGGATACGCTGTCTATCAGCTCAAAGGTACCGAGGACAATGCCGTGCTTCGCTTTGCGTCGATGGATTTGCTGAACCGGTTCGCTCAAAAAACGCAAAGCAAAGTCAATCACGCGATGGAACGCAAGAAGAATACGCGTTTTTCCAGCAAAGCGGAAGCGGAAGCGTTTTGGCGCGGCGAAGGTTTTACCGTGAAGCAGAGCGATGCCCCTGACAGCTTTCGTGTGCAAAGCAATGTTGGCGTAACGGCAGCGGTTCATCTGCGTTTTGAACATGGCGGTTGCTTTATGACAGACTGCGAAATCGAGCAGCTGGTCCGCAAAGAAAATTACGCGCTGGTCTACACTGCGCCTTTGTCGGGGGAGTATTGGCAAGCAAAGCCGCCGGATGCGATTTGCGAGTTTCTGTTTACAAAGTTCAATATGGAACGTCCGGAAGACTTTTCCGGTCACAGTCTGAGCGTCAGCGACGTCATTGTGCTGCGGCAAAACGGTCATATGGATGCCTACTATACGGACAGTATTGGCTTTTGCCATCTGCCCGATTTTTTATCTCCGGAAACGTGGACGCTGGAAAAGGCCAAGGACAATACAATGCAATGTCAGCGTCCCAAAATCAAAAAGAAAGAAATGGAGCGATAAACGGATGATGAACCATAAGCAGATGAACGAACATGACCCGCCCATCGCAGCGCTTTTTCGTCAGAACACAATCCCTGAACTGGCGCGGTGTCGCGAGCACGATTTCACGAAGGAAAGCTTCTGCCCGCAGACGTGATGATTGATCCTCGAATCATTTTGAGTCTCCGCGCGCTAGCCAGGGATGAGTGCGCGTACTGTCAAAACGGCTTTTGTCTGAAAACAGATGAACGCTGTCATCTAATTCGTGAGGACTGCGACACCCTTCGTGACGGTCTCATCGCGTGTGATTATTTTTATGAATCTGTTCTGCCCGCCGGCTGGAATCTGACTGATCTCATCGCTTACTCGCTGTGGTATGCCGAAGCCGACGCGGATGAAGATTTGCTGCTTAAATAACCCTGCCCCATGACCTGCTAAATAGGAGGAAGCCGATGAACATGTTTACCCCGGAAGAAATCAGCCTGATCTGCATCTACAACCCCGGCAATCGCGCCGGTACCATTGCCGAACTCCGCGACATGATGCGCTATCTCATGCCGGATGAGCTGGAGCTGAAGCAGTTGACACAGGGTGTGATTAAAAAGCTGGAAAAGATGTCCGATTCGGCGTTTGACGCGTTGTCCGACGAATTGATAAGGATGACGATTGCGTCTTTCGATTGCGAAGACGCTGCCCGCGGGAGCTTTTGCACCGATACGCATGACGAAATCGACTGGGATTCCGAACCGGAATGATGGGAGGAAAACAAATGCCGACAAAGCTACAGGTCTATGTGGCTCTAGCAGAGGATACGGCCCGAAAAATTACCAGTAATCATCTGGACTGGGCTTCCTACCTCACCATGGCTTCCCGGTTGTATAAATACCCGTACCATGACCAGCTGATGATTTATGCGCAGCGCCCGGACGCCACCGCGTGTGCCACTTACGAACTGTGGAATGAGCGGACACAGCGGTACATCAAGGTGCGAAGGGCATCGTCCTGCTGACACCGGGGCAGGATGGGATGCGTCTGCGATATGTGTTTGACATTTCCGACACGGGGACACGCGCCAATGCCATGGATATCATCCCCTGGGTGCTGACAAAAGACATGCTGGACGATGTTCAGCAAATGCTGGCGGCGGAATATTCCGAGGAGGCTTCCATGGAATTACCGCGGCAGATTGATCAGATTGCCGAGCGGCAGGCGCTGCAATACTGGCAGACCCATGGTCAGGACATCCTCGACAGCGTTGACGGTACACCGCTTTCCGGGTACGATAGAGACGCGATCGGAACTTCCTTCCGAAAAGCCGCAGCGGCCAGCATCTCCTTTACTGTCCAGACCCGATGCAGACTGGAACCGGAATTGTCCCGAACCATGTTCCAAGCGGTGCTGGACTGGAGCACCCCCGCGGCGGCAGCGGAACTTGGCAAGGCTGTCAGCCTGATTTCCGGTCAAGTCCTTCGCCAGATTGAAATGACCGTCAGAAATGCTGAAAGGAGCGTTGAACATGAGCGAACTGATGTACAAGCGCAGCGGAGACTATCTGTTCCCGGAGATGGAACTGACCAAGGAGGAACAACGGCCGCTGGGGAAGTATGGCCTGATGCGGCTGCGGTATCTGGAGAACGAGCGTCCGGGGCTGTACACGAGGCTGTTGTTCAGCGGGAAGCTGATGGAACACCTGCAGGAGATCGAGCAAACGGCTCAGAACCGGCTGGAGCGCCTGATGATCCTTCTACCGAAGCAAAAAGGCGTGACCGAGGAACTGAAAGCGACGAATCAAATGGCGTGGGTGGCGCAGATGAACAGCCTGAAACATCAGGCCGAAGAGCTGATTCTGTCGGAGCTGATTTACAGCTGACGGATTATTCCCCGGTGACGGAGCAGATGAGCTTCCTTGTCCCATCGGAAAGCGAACAAATTCAGATCATTGATTCTCTTGAAGCGGAGCGTGCGCAGGCACCTTCCGCTTTTTTTGTACCGCAGGAAGTCATTGATGAGTTTCTGCGAAACGGTAGCAACACCCCGGATCATCGGATGGCGGTCGCGGCTGACTTTTCCAAGCAGTTCCCGACGGAAACCATCGCGCTGCGCCTGCCCCGCATCTATCATGATGGGTACGGCCTTCGCTTTCAGGGGCGGTCATATGCCGGGTGGTATGACAAGGACGGTCTCCGTGTCGCGCAGGGCAAAAGCGCCCGCTTCCTCCCTTCCACGCAGCGTGTCAGTTGGGAAGATGCCGCTAAACGGATTGATGAATTGCTGGCATCTGGCCAGTACCTCAGCATGATGGAGCTGGCACAAACCCCGTTCCATGAACGTTCCCTTATCTCGCAAGCGTTCTGGTACATGTACCGGGATCTTTCGGAAGACGGCAGCGCCTATTTTCCATCCATGGATTCCCTTCGCGGCAGCGGCTTCCCTGATGAGACGGCCAGATTTGCGGAAAGACTGTCTGATCCTGATTTTCTTGACAAGATGACCGCGGAGATGACACGGTTTGTGGATGCCTACCATCAGAATCCCAATCTCGTGCGGTTTGATTTCTGCCATCCGGACGCAATTCTGAACGGTTTTCGGGAGCTAGCTCTGCCCCGGCGAACCTATGATTCCCTGCTGACGGAAGTGGCCACGGCAGAGAGTTTCATCACCGACGATGAAATTTCTGCCTTTTTGGCAAGCGGCAGCAGCATGGCAGGCGGCAAAGGCCGCATTTACCAATACTTCATAGATTCGCCCGCGCACACCGGAAAAGAAAAAGCGGATTTTCTGAAAGAAGAGTATGGCGTTGGCGGCCGATCTCACGCGCTCTCGCACGCCAATGGCAGCAGCGAGTCGCATGACGCGAAAGGCATCAAGCTCGAAAAAGAGCATTGTGCGCCCGTTGTGCTGTCATGGGCAAAGGTCGCGGAACAAATCGACCGTCTCATTCGTCGCGGACTCTATCTCACGGAAGAGGAAATCGCCAGCTTGGGCATTGCGGAGGCTTCATCGTCTGCGGAAACGCTAGAAGTAGCGTTGCCGGAAACCGAACCGTCAGAAGATGAAACCAATATCGATGTAACAGAAGATTCTGAGCCTGAAGCACCCGCGGAACCTCCCTCTGCCCCGTCGCGCCGCTATGCGGTAGGTGATACCGTCTATCTGGATCATCAGCCCTTCATCATTGAAAAAATAGGGCTTTTTGACATAAGTCTCCGTGACCCATCACAGCGCTATCCCATCTTCCGTTCGGAAAGCTATCCCCGTTTTGAACATCTGCTGGCAGAAGATGAACGAAATGCGCACCTGCTTCCTGCTGATGAGACACCCGCGCAGTCCTCTGAGGAAATCAATCTGGAGAATATTGTGCTGGACTACACTGCCCAAGCGGATGAACCCCGTGTGCCTGTACCTTCTCAGCCCGTGGCGGAAAACTTCAGAATTACGGACGAGCATTTAGGAGAAGGCGGCGCGAAAGCCAAGTTCAGCGCGAATCTGGAAGCGATTTCTGTGCTGAAAATGGTGGAAAGCGAGCAGCGGCAGGCAACGCCAGAAGAGCAGGAAGTACTGTCCAGGTATGTGGGCTGGGGCGGTTTGCCGCAGGCGTTTGATGAAAACAGTGCGGCGTGGCATCAGGAATACGAAGCCCTCAAATCCATTCTTACGCCGGAGGAATACGACGCGGCGCGAGCCTCTACCTTGAACGCGCACTACACCAGCCCGACCGTTATCCGCGCCATCTATGACGCGGTTGCGCAAATGGAATTCAAGACGGGTAATATTCTGGAGCCCAGCTGCGGCGTCGGCAATTTCTTTGGGATGCTCCCCGACAGCATGGCCGACAGTCGTCTGTACGGTGTGGAGCTAGACAGCATTACCGGACGAATCGCGCGGCAGCTTTACCCCAAGGCCAACATCACCGTCGCGGGCTTTGAAACGACAGACAGGCGGGATTTCTTCGACCTTGCCATCGGTAACGTGCCCTTTGGCAACTATCAGGTCAACGACCGGGCTTACAACAAGCTCGGTTTTTCTATTCACAACTACTTCTTCGCTAAGGCCATTGATCAGGTGCGCCCGGGCGGCGTGATCGCCTTTGTTACCTCCCGCTACACAATGGATCAGCAGTCCCCGGAAGTGCGCAAATACATCGCGCAGCGTGCGGAGCTGCTGGGCGCACTCCGGCTGCCCAACAACGCCTTTCGCGCCAACGCGGGCACCGAGGTCGTTTCGGACATCATCTTCCTGCAAAAGCGGGATCGAGCCATCGAGATTGAGCCGGATTGGGTGCATGTGGGTGAAAACGCAGACGGCTTGACCATGAACAGCTACTTTGTTCAGCACCCGGAGATGGTTCTGGGCACGCTGTCCAGGGAGAATACGCAGTACGGCCGGGAGAGCTTTACCGTCCTCCCGAAAGAGGGCGCGAGCCTTGCGGATCAGCTACATGAGGCGATTGGCCATATCCACGGCATCTATCAGGAAGCGGCGCTGCCCGATTTGTGCGACGAGGAAGCCATTGACGAGTCCATTCCCGCTGAACCTGACGTGCGCAACTTCTCGTATTCGGTGATCGACGGCACCGTCTATTACCGTGAGAACAGCCGCATGGTAAAGCCTCACCTGAATCAGACGGCGCAGGAGCGTATCAAGGGCATGATTGCCCTGCGGGATCAGGTTCGCAAGCTGATTGACGCGCAGCTCGATGAGCATGGCGACGGGGAAATCGAGCAGCTTCAGCAGGAGCTGAACACTCTGTATGACAGTTACTCTGCGCGCTTTGGACTCATCAATGACCGGGCCAACCGCCTTGCGTTTTCGTCGGATTCTTCCTACTACCTGCTCTGTTCGCTCGAAATCCTCGATGATGATCACAAGCTGCTGCGGAAGGCGGATATGTTCACGAAGCGGACGATCAAGCAGCAGCGCAGCGTCGATCATGTGGACACCTCTGCTGATGCTCTGGCGGTGTCCATCGGGGAGCGCGCCAGAGTGGATCTTGGCTATATGGCCCAGCTGACTGGGAAAAGCGAGGCGGACATCGTTCAAGAGCTGACCGGTGTCATCTTCCGAATCCCCGGCACCGAGGCGCAGTATGTGACGGCAGATGAATACCTGTCCGGCAATGTGCGGCAAAAGCTGCGCGAAGCCAAGACCGCTGCGCAGTCGGACGCTGCCTTTCAGCCCAATGTGAAGGCGCTGGAAGCGGCACAGCCCAAGGATTTGGAGGCGTCCGACATTGACGTGCGGCTGGGTGCGACGTGGATCGCGCCGGAGTACATTCAGGACTTCATGTACGAGCTGCTCAATACCCCGTATTACCAGCGCCGTGCCATCGAGGTACACTTCTCGCCCCATACCGCCGAGTGGCGCATCAACGGCAAGAATGTCGTTTCCCGCTCCAATGTTGCTGCGTATACCACCTACGGCACGGATAGGGCCAATGCCTACAAGATTCTGGAGGACACGCTGAACCTGCGGGATGTTCGCATCTACGACACCGTGCAGGATGCGGACAGCAAAGAGCAGCGCGTGCTCAATCAAAAAGCGACCACCCTCGCACAGCAGAAGCAGCAGGCCATCAAGGATGCCTTCCGCGAATGGATTTGGAAAGACCCTGAGCGGCGGCAGACGCTGGTGGCACAGTATAACGAGCTATTCAACTCCATTCGTCCGCGCGAATATGACGG
>ERZ860508.1042-NODE-1042-length-17515-cov-3.296449_pt1 | contig 17515 bp, 14 predicted proteins | sample MGYA00509976_ERZ860508 | MGnify/ENA primary metagenome ERZ860508 (study PRJEB30046, sample SAMN00715242) | human gut metagenome | study: EMG produced TPA metagenomics assembly of the A metagenome-wide association study of gut microbiota in type 2...
TCTGTTAAATACTAATTTCTGAAAGGGTTCATTAATACCCCCATATAATTTCAAAACATATATCTTATCTTTTCCTCTAACCCTAACCTTAAGAATGTGATTATCCCATATTGGTGATTTATGCATTTTTTCTATCACAGTATAATTAAAATGCGATTCTGACATTTATTTTCCTCCTCATACAATCAAGTATATTTATTGAAAATTCAAGATTTTACCTCTTATACTTCAGTGAATAAGCCTCTGTCATAGATATTTCAATGTATCAGGTACTAAGATTATCGCTCCCATAGTAATAAACACCGTTAGCTAATCTTCTTCCATATTTTTCATCTGTTCTATAACTTGTTCTTCTTATACTGTATTATACTGACAAATGCACTATAAGACAACGAATATTTGTACAATATTCCATTGCCTAACTTCAAAAAATGCACCCATTTCCGGGTGCATCCTGCCATCTACTCCTGCTCAGAATACAGCTCATCCAACATCTGCTCCAGCGTTCCATCCTTTGCATAAGGCAAAGCATCTAACTGTCTGAAATTATGCTTGATGTCCTTCGTATCCTCATCAAATCCCAATATGTAACTTGTTGCTATCTTATATATGATTTCTGTTGGTGCAAGTCCGTACACCTGCTTTTCAAAGATGTGCTTCAAGCGTTCCTTATTGTCCGGGAATTGCTTTTTCATTTCGTCACTCTGATATAAACGCTTCACAATCTCTGTAATGTACAGACCGGATTTCATATACAAATCAATGAAGGTCTTATCTGGCATATCAAAGCAACCGGGATTCTCCTGCTCCAGCATGTCCACCATTTTCTTAACCATTGTCTTTGGTGTGAATATCTGGTTGGTTTTCTGCGGTGGAATATAATCAAATATATCCTCTACGCTCTTTTCATCAAAATAATCAGCAAGCTTTTTCTTTAAGGCAAGAAATTCTTTTACAGAATCATCAAATACCACCGAATCGAATAGCTGTCCTTCAAAGTGCTTGGTCTGTCCGGTTTCTTCCTCCACATAGTCACCACCATCACGCAAAAACTTGAACTGATCCAGCGTGATACTTGTCACTTCCAGAAAAACTTTATCCGGAATGATGGTATCAAAAGTGGCAAGCGTTACCGTATTATCTCCGTATGCCATAAGAAATGATGGAATTGTCCTTGAAAAGCCACGCAAGTGATCTCTAACACCATCCTCAATTGTTTCCTTTTCCCGTTCCTTCTTCTTTGTTTCTACGGTCTTGACTGTCTCCTTCGTGGATTCTCTTGCGAAATCAGAAATAGCAGTTGTCAATTCTTCATTGAATTTTTCCATAGCTTCCTTCTGCTTCTTCTCAAATTCTTTATCAATCTGCTCTGATGTTTTTCCGGTTTCATATCTTGCCTGCTGCTCGGCAACACGCTGATTTTCTATGACATTTCGCTCTATCTCATAGTTGGTATGCAGCTTATCTATCATCCGATCTGCCTCATGGTTCAGTTTTGATTCAATCTGTCTTTTATCGACTGCTTTCATATCAGAACCGTAGGTAGACTGTGCTGTATCCACGACTGCCTTGACCGCACTCTGTTTTACCGCTTCTTTCAGTTTGTCGATGGCTTTCTGCGCCTTGTCCGGTGCCTGATCCATCTGCGTCATTGTTTCCTGTACCTGAGATGTCACATCATAAATTTTATCGCCAAAAACATCCTGTGTTCTTCCAATCACAAATTCATCACTAAGAGCCACTTCCCCATTTTCATCCAGCGATAGATCTTTCTGCACTTCCTCCGTCAGATTTACCTTGCTCTTTGGTTCTTCTATTGGTTCAAACTTTGTGATAATATCAATGACTTCCTTCGGCGCCCCAAAGATGTTACTGATATTCTGAAACAGGAAATTGCTCATAAACCCACGCTTCACAACTTCAACAGAGCGGATTTTTCTTGGAATCGTCAGTACCTTTTCTGCATCCAGTTCTACCAATTCTCCCTGTTCATCCTCGCCGATTACTGGGAAGAAATTTAACAGTTCTTTCACATTTTCTTTGCGTTCCTCTGCGGTACCTCCACATTTGGCAGTATTAGGATTCAGGTTATTGGCAAACTGCTCAAATATGGTAAGTGTTCTTGCCGGATCAAAGTCAAATACATAAGCATTTTCTTTTCTCTTGAAAGATGTCCCAACTTTAAACAGACAAGGATTCTGTGCCCGGAATGCCGCCTGGATATAAAGTGCCGGGGATCGCATATTACTAAGCATCAGCACTGCTGTCCATTCTGGAATTGTAATTCCTGTCGTAAGCTGTCCTACCGACAAAGTAATGGTCTTTTCATGCTGTGCAATAGCCGCAACCACTTTATCATAAGATTTCATTGTTTCCTCATCATCGTCCAGTTTGCCGTCGCCAGCAGCAAGAACAACTTCATATTCCTGGAATATTGGATGTTCCCTTAATTTTTTTGTCAGCGCCTTTGCACTGTCTACCCTATCGAGCAGCCAGAAGGTGTGCTTTAATTCATCTCGCAATTCTTCCGTAGAAAATGGAAATTTTGTCTGTCTTGTCAAGGCATCGAGAAATTTATCAACGGAAGATTCATGGTTAAACTTACCATTGGTAACCGCAAAAAACTCATTCAGATCAAATGCATATTCTTCTGTCTCCCCGTCAATTTCTATGCCCTGCTGAAGCTCATCCTTGATAATTTCTGACATCTGATAAGTATAGAGATTAAGCTGTGGCAATGTTGAATACGGATTTTCTTCCTCTGCTGAAACATCCCAGTCACGTTTTTTCTTCTGTTCATCTGCATAAGTCCAGTTATAGATAGCATCATCAGCAAATTTATTATTGGCAAGTGCTTTAAACGGTGTTCCTGACAAATGCAACGTAAATTTACGCTTAATACGATCAAATGCAACATCTGTTTTGTAGGTATCCACACCCTCATGTGCTTCGTCGACGACAAGGATATCCCACTCCATATTTGCGACCTCACCTAATTTATCATACTGACCTCCAAAATAAATGGAACCTTTCATATCCTGCAAGGATACAAATTCAATACATTTTACATTTTCACTGTCTTTTCCTAAAAGAAAATGTGTATATTCTTCTCTTGTCAACACACCTCTTTTCCCTTTTAGTTCATCAACTTCACTCACAAAAAGATACCCTGATTCACTACCCAGAAATTTGGCATAATCTAAAAACCACGAATTTGCAATCGCTGGTCGGTTTGTCACAATCAGTACTTTTTCTGCACCGGTTTTCTGCACAAAATCATAGACCGATAATGTCTTTCCAAATCTCGGCTTGGCATTCCAAAGGAACTCGCCATCTTTATGCGCTGCCTGATAATCAACCGTCATTGCAACCGCACGCTGCTGCTCCTCACGCAATTTGTACGGAATAACTGTATCTGTCGTTTTTATGATGCCATGATCTTCCCTGAAATCACGAAACATTTGCTTTGATGTGGTGCCATCCACATGGAACCATTCATTATTTTTTCCATTTTCCTGCTCTATACCGGATTTTCGCAAATAAGCATGAAAGTCCTTATCTATGAATGTCTCCCCTGAACCATCATCAAAAGTGGCATTTCCTTTCCATTCAAGATGCCACTTAACATCAGCAGTATGTGTCTGTTGATTGATACGGGTTTCTACATCCTGCTCTGTATATCCTATCTTCGTCCAGCCGTTATGGCGAACCACTTCCGGAGTGGAATAGCCATAAAGCATCGGAACTACCTGCTTAGTTGTCTGAATGTTAGGTTTATTCATGCTATTCCATCTCCTTTACATTATTTTCTATAAATGCGATTTCTTCCTCGGAAAGCCTATATTTTTTATAAAGTTGTTTGTCTATATTTGCTATGGATACGGACCAGTCAATGTCGGATTTATCAGTAAAATCTTGAAGTGGAATATACTTCCATACCATTTTCTTATTATCCTGCGTTACTTTTAAAACTCCCAACATTGCTCTAGCAAATTTGCCACATAAATATTTATTTAATGCTACAACCTCATTTTCAGTTTTAAATTTTCCTATACTAATAAAAGTTTGCGTATGTCCCACTTTAGGAAAACCTATTATTGCACTGCTCATAGGCTCCCCGAACTTTCCACTTCCATTTGCCTTTGGAAAAAACAATTTATACGCATCCAAATTCTCATGTTTTACTATGTAATCTTTTAATATCCACATATTTATGCGAGACTTTTCTTTACGTCCACTAATTTCCACATATTCCTTTCCATCCGTTGGTTTATCCTCAAAAAATACGATCTGCGATAACTTATCAAAAATATTAGATGTTAAGTCTCTTTCATGTCCCTTACTAATCAACGGAACTTTTTTTCCATTAACATTCATTGTTTTTTCCAATATTTCTGGATGTTCTTCATACATAAGATTTGTAAACTTGTAGCTCTCTGGTGAATAGACTATATCCGAAATGGCCCGCTCCATTTTTTCTCTCACTTTAACAAGTATATTATTTAATACCGGATATTGAGTAAATGTATCTATCGCACCAAATATTTTACTCTTATCCCGGTATGTAACAGCAACACCACCCTTAATATCTGTGTTTGAAAAAACTTTACTGCTATCTTGCTCATAATATTCCACCTTCAAGTGCTCGTCTTCCAACATTTTTTCATTCCATACTTTTGGTGTTTTTCCTGCATCAAATAAAAATCTTGCTGGTGTAATCAATTCCACCTTTTCAGCAATTTCATATGCTGCATCCATAAAACAATTATATATTGGATTATCAGATGTTCCTTCTTGTGTTTCCTGATATGGTGGATTTCCAATTACATAATCAAATTTCATCTCATCTACCTTCCTTCATGCTTTTGTACGTCAGCGACTTATCGCTGCGCCAGTCATAGATCCGGCAGTACACTTCTTCCGGGTCTTCTATATCCTGCTTTCTCGGCTCATCTGCTACCACAAAGTCAAATAGACTAAATTGATGATATTCCTCTTTGGGCTTTCCAAAGGGAATCGTCCCGGATATTCCATCCATCTGCCACAGGTTCCAGACAATAACATTCACAATCTTTCGCAGTTCTACATCTGTTGGAACTCTCCCCCACCTGTCCTGCATATAGTCCACAAAAGTTATGAGCAAATTGATTCTTGCAATCAGAAGGCTGTCTCCTTGAAATTCATAACCATACACACTCTGATATGCTCGAAGCACCCATTTGAACCATTCAGTTGCACTGTCTGTATTTTCATTTACCACACGCAGTTTTCTGTCTAAAATTCCTATCCGCTGCCTAATCTCAAGCAGTTCTCCGGTAGCTGCATCATAGCGTGATACAATGTAGGGAGCTTCACCGCAGGTAATCTCAAGCCTTTTGGAATCAACATATTTTTTCCATCCATCCGCTGTGTCAAACTCCACTTTTTCTGTGTTTACCAGCCAACCCTGCTCACATTCAACATTAAAAACATCTTTTCTTCCAAACCACTCCTCATCGCAATGGTTATTCATTTTGTTGCATATCCACGATGGCGTAAACACCTCGGCTTTGGCTCTGGTACGTTCCTGCTGTTGTTCCTTATTCTTTAGCACCCTCGGCTGTATCTCATATTGCGTAAATCCTTTTAAGATTTCCTCCGTCATTTGCTCCGTTTCCTTGATTGGAGTACCTTTGGAACTATATACCGAAGTTGCAAATATAATATTTTTCTTTGTTGTCTTATCCTTCAGCAATGCTTTAAGATTTTTACTGACCGGATAAGTATTCAGATCAATTAACTTATCCATTTTTATCCTCATTTCTAAAGCCGGCTATCCTTGATAGCCAGCTTGGAAAAAATGTATACTTTTTTTCATGAGAAAATTTGGATTTGTAACTGTGAAATTTCACGAAGTTTTGACAGAAAATTACTGAATTTCGACTGATTTCGTGATACAATATGTAAGAATGGTTTTATGTATATGATTACTGGAAATGTATACCATTTAAGTTAGAACGCATGAACTATTTAACTGGATTTTTCATATTTTACAGCTTTGCTGTAAAACGTCTTAGGGCACATATTACAAGCCTTTGCAGCTTCTTCTATTGTGATTTTCCCTGCCCGCCAGTCTTTGTGCATCTGATAAAAGTTTTCTGGAATTGGTAATGGTGGTCTGCCGAACTTTACGCCCCTTGCTTTCGCTGCTGCAATTCCCTCCGCCTGTCTTTGCTTGATATTGGTACGTTCGTTTTCTGCAACGTAGCTGAGCAATGCCAGAACAACATCACTGATAAATGTTCCGAGCAGATTCTTTTCTCTGCGAGTATCTAGCAGCGGCATATCTATGACAACAATATCTGCTTTCTTCTCTTTCGTGATAATACGCCATTGTTCATTCAATTCCCCGTAATTCCTGCCTAAGCGGTCAATCGACTTGATATACAGCACACTGTTTTCATTTAATTTTCGCAATAACCGCTTATATTGTGTTCTCTCAAAATCCTTACCAGACTGCTTATCCATATAAATGTTATTCTCAGGTACTCCCATCTCCGTTAATGCGATTTTCTGTCTATCCTCATTTTGCTCCTTGGATGACACTCGCATATATCCATAAATGTTTATTTCTTCCATGTATTTTTGCCTCCCATCTGCCAATTTCTCCTACTTAGGTCTAGTATTTGCATGCATATTGGTATATAACCAACAGAAAGCTGATTCGATAAAATCAGCCTTCTGTTGTAATGTATAATCATCATTGTAATAACGTTGCTCTCACAATCTCCTCAGCTCTCTCCCGAATATTGTTCATCCTCTGCACCCAAAGCATCTGATTTTTCTCTTTCAGATGTTCAGTCACGCCCTCTTGTTCTGCCATCTGCTTTACCAATAGATCAAACTGTGCCTCTGCCTGTTCCTGCATCATAAGCAAATGTTCCTTTAGTTTTCCGCTTAATAGCATTGCCTGATAGATACCGCTCCGATGCTCTTTCAGATAATGTCTTCTCATAAGTCCAAACTTTCTCAGTTCTCCTTCCGGCTCTGGATCAGGAATTATGTTCGGTATCAAATAATCTCCACATTTTTCGTATGTAATATTCATAAACAACCTTTCTTTCCCCGAATTACAATTCGGTACTGATATTATGTTTTCTCGATACGCCTTGTTCCTGTGTATGCATGGATTTTTGTTGTGTCTGTTCTTTCACAACTCTCTGCTTTTCCACCAAGCGTTCTTTCATTGTCTTAGGCTCTAATGACTTCACAAATTCTACAAAGGCTTCGCCCAATCCTCTGGTGGAAATAAACCGCTTCATTTTATCCAATAGTCCATTCACATCTGATACTTTTTTCTCTAGTGCAACAATCTTCTTTTCATATTTCTCCAACAACTTATTTCTGGATACAGCTCTGCTAAAAGCATCTATAATTTTATCCCAATCGCTTTTCTTTACTTTGACATATTCTTCACTGCCAAAAATATTGCTGACTGAAACTGCCGCACTTTTCAATTTCTTTGTATCTTTCTCTGTTTCTTTGGCTATAGTCTTTAGGGTATCTGTTCTCAAATCGTGTTTTTTCAGCACATCCTTGTTATCTTTTTCCTTCTCATCCAGCTTTGCAATCTGATCTACAAGTTTTTCTGCCTGTTCTGCCAGCCTTTGATTATTTTCTTCTATTTTCACTGCTTGATGCTCCAACTTTTCCACTTTCTGCATCGCAGCTTTATACTCCGGCAGGGTAAGGTTATCTCTCTGTACGCCCAACACCTCGACATCAATCCCTTTTTCCTGACAAAGATCCGTCAAATAAGTTCGCTCCCTCTGTTGCCATGCAACTGTTTCATTTTCCTTTTTGCTGACCGCCTTTGCAAATCCCATTTGCTGCAATGCCTTAGTCAGACTGTTGCGTGTTTTCATGCCTGTTTTATAGCCATTTGCAACCGGAATATAATCAATGTGCAAGTGTGGCGTTGCTTCATCCAAATGCATAACACAATTAAACAGATACAAATTGGGATTACGTTCCTGAAATGTTTTTGCATATTGCTCTAATATTTCAATGGCTGCCTTTGCCTCCTCAGTAAGCTTTCCATCTGCACCCACCACAGGAGTGTCATCCTTTTTGCCTATCTGAACGATATTCTCGTAGAATGTCTTTTCCTTATTACCGGAATTCTCTATTTCTTTCAGATAATTTTCTTTTCTACGATCCTTTCGCATTTGTGCTACATTATAATCCCTAAGTGCCTGCCCAAAGCATTTCTCATATGCCTGTTCCAAAGATTCCTGTATATAAATTCGGTTCCAAGCTGTCCTTTCGGGTACCACATTATTACTGATAAACTCTCGGTTATTATGTGTCAGATGTCCCTTTCCCTTTGGAAATGAAATTGTTTTTGCTCCCAGTCTTTTTACCTTCTTTCTTCTAGCAATGCTCTAAATACTGCTTTATAGGAACCTTCTCGAACATTAACAGTTCGAGAAGTATCGCCAGCTCTGCTGGCTCTTTTGTTACTTTTGTCAAAAGTAACTCCTTATTAGTTTTGACGCATGCATCAAAACATAAGTCGCTCTCCGAGGGCTCTGCGAGGCTCTTGCCAACCTTATGGCTGGCATATCTGCCATAAAATACATGGCAGATTGCTCGCTCCGTCAGATAATCCCCTTCCATCGTTCGCGCTGGCTGACGGTACCGGATATGTCTATTCCGGTACCCAGTCACCCATTGCAAGTGCCATCGTCATCATTGCATTCGACATATCTGTCTCTGGCACTCCTGCTGCTTCTTGTTCCATCTCATCTCTATGATCTCCGGTCTGTGAAGCAGCAGGTATGGCATTTCCATATATACTTTCCATTTCCTCTAGCAGCTCTCTCTTTAGCGTTGATAACTGCATGGAAAGCATCTTCTCCGTTACACACTCTGAAAGGTTTTGTTGCAATGCTTCTTGTTCTATTGCATGGTTTCCATCCAATATCTGAACAAATGCGTCTGAAAGTATTTTCCCGTAAGATCCTTCTTTTCTTGTAATACTCTGCAAATATTCCCATGTTCTACGCTGATTTTCATCATCCATACAGAAGCGCACGTTACTTGAGCGGTATTCCTTCCGCATCTGAATCATCCTCTCATTCTCTGTTTCATCATGGCAAGTGCCTCATAACCTTTTGCATTAGCACATATATCTGTGATTACGGTTACTTCCGGCTTGGCTGTCAAGTCAGAGAAATTTTGTAAAAGACAGCCTCCACCATCAATGATATAAAGGTGTACCAATTCTTCCCGATATCCATGCGCTATGAGTTTCTTCATAATTTCCGCTGTATAGTTTTCCGCAATCCGCTTGGTCGTCATAGCTACTGCATCTGTCCTGTCCCCGATTCCATTCCTCAAAAGCGGTTCAATGAGCATCTCCGGCACCTCCACACCACTGTGTTTTGATACTTCTTTTTGTATCTTTTCCATACACTGATGTACTCCGAACACTTCTGTGCTTATACTGTTTTCCATAGGTCTGCCATCATGAATTTCCAAAATACTCATAGTACCATTTCCTATATCAACCAACATATTCATGCCCGGCATAGAGCCTTGATTATGAACTGCTGCAAGTCCCTGCGGAAAGATTTCCAAGCCGCATAAATGGACTTTGTATCGTTCCTTGCGAAATGAGAAATCCAGTTCCTTTTCACGCATGAGATAGTTTCTCCATTCCGCAGCCTGCGTCTTTACCCATGCAAGCGGTAATCCCACTGCAAGCACCACATCTGCCTCATGCAGTCCTCTGTACTTCATTTCCTCTGCCAGTCCTGCAAGTGTCAGAATATAGAAATCATCCGTTTCCGTTTTATTGCCCTGATATACCAGATGGCTCTCACCAATCACGTAATATTTATCCCTATACTTTACATAATTGGTACTGACAATCGGCTCCTCGTCATAACACTCTATCCCAGTCTGAAATACCCGGTGTGCTGTCTTGATATTTCCATAACCATGATCCAGACCTATATAAATTTTTCCTGTTGCTTTATTACCTTTCTGATAATTGAATTTCTGCATCTATTTTTCCTCCTGCTGTTTACATTTGTTATCGCAATACTCTTTTGCTGTTTTTCCCGTTTACATTGTTTACAACTGCTGTACCTTGCATATTTACTGGATTTTTCCGTAAACCATAGTGTTTACTATCTCGCATACACAGACTGTAAACAGAATTTGTAAACAAGTATTAAAAAACTTATTTTTTATCAAATGGTATTTCTGCATGTTCCGGCAATTTATGAAATTCTTCTTTATCGACTATCCTGCGCCATCCTCTTTGTATGCCATATTCTGCAAATCGGTGGGACGATATTTTCTCCCAGCCGGAAATACTGTTGTTCATGACATTATTGATTTCCTTTAATTCCCAGTCCTTCGGCGTATCGTATTCATGGTCAAATGCTTCTTTGTCAAGGATCTTGTTAAGATATGTACATATCTCATCTTTATTGTCCCAATCGCTGCAATGTGCCTTAATATCTGTAAACATTTCCTGAACCTTTAAGTTAGCACCACCGTGCTTAGGTCCTTTAAGGGATGCGATTGATGAAGCAATTGCTGAATATGTATCTGTTCCTGATGAAGTAACAACATGAGTTGTAAATGTTGAGTTATTACCACCTCCATGCTCTGCATGAAGAACAAGACAAATATCAAGAACCTTTGCTTCAAGTTCTGTAAAGTCGCCGTCATCTCTTAACATATAGAGGATATTCTCGGCTGTTGAATAACCCTTCTTAGGATTCTTTATCATAAGTGTTCCATCAAGCTTAAAATGTCTGTATGACTGATAAGCATATACTGAAAGAAGAGGCATCTTGGCTATAAGCTGAAGACTCTGTCTTAATACATTAGGAATTGAAATATCATCCGGTTTCTCATCATATGAATAAAGACTTAAGATACTCTTCATAAGCGAATTCATAAGATTAGTACTTGTAGCTTTCATAATAACATCTCTGATGAATGCTCCTGAAAGTTCCTGAAGATCTGTTAAGATTCTTATGAATCTGTCTAACTGATCCTTGTCTGGAAGTACTCCGAATAACAGAAGATATGTTGCTTCCTCAAATCTGAATCTGTCAAGGCTGCTTCTCTTGATAAGCTCCTCAACATTATATCCCTGAAAATATAATTCTCCGTCTACAGGTATCTTTCTTCCGTGAACACTCTGGTTACCTAATACATCTGATATCTCTGTGAGACCTGTAAGTACGCCGTTACCATTGCTGTCACGAAGACCTCTCTTTACATCATACTCTGTATACAGATTCTGATCGATTATACCTGAGGCTGTACACTCTTTTACAAGTTCCTCAAAATCGCTCTTATCTACTGTTGAAAGTTCCATCATTTCCTGATTGTTCATGGCTTTCCTCCTCCTGATTATTTCCCGCATAGCTAAACGCAGATGAAGATATTATATCTGCTACTAATAGTGTTTGTCAATTTACTGCTGGCTGTTTCCTGTCACATTTCTCATACCAATTACAGCATCAGCAAGCTGCCTCATATCATCTGCACTTCCCTGAGTAAACCCTTTCTTGCTTACAACCAGGCAGTTATCATCCCCAACAAACAGATATATATTATCAGGATCCTGATTCCATTTCACAATATCATTCCAACTGAATGTATCACTGTCGTTTTCTTCATCTGTAATAATAATATTCTCTGCATCTATCTCATATGAGAATTTAATTCCTACCATCTTTCCATATATATTATGGAATTTCTTCTTATTGCTCTTATCCATTCCAATCATTCCTATATACAGAAATACTACCGCCACTAAACCAAACAGCACTATCATAAATGTATCAGCCTGCTCATTTCCTGTCATCTTAAAAACAAGCTCTCTTATCATCATCATTCCGAATATAAGTCCAAACATATTATAAATCAGCTTAAAAGTTTTATATCTGCTGTTATCAAAATTACTGGCACGCATGGCACCTTCCATACATTCCTTTGTGAATGCTGTTTCATTCTTTATTGTCATCAATTCCTCCCTGTATAACACTACATTATGAACGCCTCTTTAGCAGGCTTTATCTAAAGAATAATTTTAAGCCCGGCGGTGAGGTGTGTCAATGTTATATTGTGACTGGGGGCCGACTCTGGTTTTGTAGCATATATTGGATGAATCTGCTATAATGCTGTTATACATTTCCTATAAGGATATCTATGTTTCAAAATTTATAGGCATATTATTATTGATGAAGAGTTGTATGGTATGATTTTTTTGTCGTGATACCTATAGGTAGTCGTATATTCTGACAGCTTATAGGTACTTCCTGCACTTTTTTCTATCTCACCAAACATTATCCTTGCCAGAAAGCTGAAAATCACCTATAAACAACACAGTTTTATGTCATCTATAGGTATTTACAGTGAAATCTGCGCTTTATGAGCAGGAATCATACTATTTCTGCCTATAAACAAAAGAAATAATATCTTCTTATAGGTTTTTCTCAATATTCTCTGACAATACTGCGCAAGTATTTCACAGATAAATGTCTGTGAAATCAGAAAACAGAAAAATGTATGGATAGCCTAAAGACAAAGACATGAAAACCAGTACATCGTTTTCGAAATAACTACACCATTCACTTGCCTGCAAAAAGAAAGGAGTCTTCTTATGAAACTTGCTTGTATTACCGGAGCATCTTCCGGCATCGGAAAAGAATTTGCATATCTGCTTTCAGACCTTGAATATGACCTGATTCTTGTTGGAAGAAACTCAGCGGCGCTTCATGAAATTGCTGATAATGTAGCTGTCAGGTGCAAATGTATCACATGTGATTTATCTGATGAAAAATCATGTGTAAAGCTTGGCAAAAAACTCCGCAAATATCCACTTGATATTATGATTAATAATGCTGGATTCGGAGAACTTGGCACATTTGCTGAAACGAAATTAAAGAATGATATCAACATGATTAATGTTAATATTAAAGCTGTGCATATACTTACAAAGGCCGTACTTCCGGGCTTTATACAACGCGACAGGGGCTACATCATGAATGTGGCGTCAAGTGCCGGGCTGCTTCCTAGTGGACCATATATGTCTACCTATTATGCAACAAAGGCTTATGTGACAAGCCTCACTACTGCAATACACGGGGAACTGCGCGACTTAAAGAGTAACGTTCACATAAGCATGCTCTGTCCAGGTCCTGTTGATACCAACTTCAACAATGTTGCCAATGTAAAGTTCGCATTATCAGGAATTCCTGCTGATTACTGCGCCTATTATGCACTTTGTAAAATGTTTACAGGCAAACTTACCATTGTTCCGACATTTACAATGAAAGCCGGCGTTTTTGGCAGCAGATTCCTGCCAAGACAGGTGCTTGCCTTTATGACAGGTCACCAGCAGAAAAAGAAGACAGACAATATCTGATATGATACTGCCTGTCACTGATTTAGAATTTTTTTGAAAATATAATATTCTTTCTTTCAACAAGCATTGCCTTGTTGAAGAACACATCAACTGCAGCCTTGTAATCAGCCATTCTCTGGGATTTCTTGATTGCCTTGATTTCTTTTTTGCAATCATCAAACACATATTCCATATAACACCACATTTCTTTCATTCTGTGTATGGCATGTGTATCTCCCGGCATTATGGCTGTGCGGGCTGCGTATACAAGGTCGTGAAGCTCTTTCATCAGCTTCTTATCTGCATTAAGATCTCGCACCATCGCCTCAGGATTATCATCTGTTAATACATTAATCAGTCCGGGGTCCGCGATAAGCCCTCTTCCAAGCATAAATGTATCAACCTCCGGAAACATCTCCTTCATCTCAAGGAAATTCTTCCTTGTAAATATATCTCCGTTAAGCACTAATTTATTCCTGCTGTTATCCACTGCGTATCGGAAAGCGTCAAGATGCAGCTCATTTCTGTAGTAATCTGTACGCACTCTCGGATGAACAATAAGTTCCTCAAGAGGATAAGAATTATACACCTCCATTATCTGTGGAAAACTGTCATCATCTTCAACACCGATTCGTGTCTTGACCGAAACCTTAATATTCTCTCTTATAAATGCATCCTCAAACACCTCATCAAGAAAACGGTCAAGCTTTTCTGTGTCGCGAAGCATTCCTGAGCCTTTATCCTTTGAAACAACTGTGCCTGACGGACAGCCGGCATTAAGATTAATCTCGCTGTAGCCGTATTTTTCATAAAGCATTTTCGCAGTCCATATAAAATCCTTAGCTTCATTGGTCATCACCTGTACAACCGTATATGTTTCTTTATTATGCTCACGGTCTATGTCACGCAGCTCTCTTGCCAGAAAATTCTCTGACTTATTAGGTGAGATAAACGGTGTAAAATATTTTGTAATTCTGCCTTTTCCAAATGTTTTCTCATAGGCATTTCTGTATGTAAAATCTGTAAGCCCCTCCATCGGGGCCATATATATAGTATTGCTCATATACTGTATCTTTCTGTTATTCTAATGTAAATGTGCCGTTGCTGTTAGTCACAATGGCTGTCTCAAAAAATTCTTTTACTGCCTTAACCATGTATTCAGTGTCCCTGATTCCTGCCGTCTCGTAAGGCGAATGCATCGCAAGCTGGGCAAGTCCTATATCAACTGTATTCATTGACACATGGCAGTTGGCAATGTTTCCAAGCGTTGAACCGCCCGGAATATCTGAACGGTTGGCAAATTCCTGTGTTGGAACTCCTGCCCTTGCACATATTTCTTTAAATATTGCCGCAGAAACCGCGTCTGTTGTGTATTTCTGATTGGCGTTGTATTTAATGACTATTCCTTTATTCATATGAGGTCTGTTAGTCGGGTCAGCTTTTTCCTGATAATTAGGATGTACCGCATGTGCATTATCCGCTGAAAGCATGAATGAGCCTGCACACGCCCTTATATAATCCTCATTATCCTTGCCGGCACACGATGCAATCCGCATAAGCACATCTGATAAAAATGTTGAATCTGCTCCCTGCTTGGTGCTGCTGCCAACCTCTTCATTGTCAAATACTGCGCATACTGCAACACTTTCCTGATTGCTCTCGTCGCTGTCTATAAGCGCATTCATACATGAATATGCACACATCACATCATCAAGTCGTGGTGCTGATATGAATTCATTGTCTGCACCCCAGATTGTTCCTGCCTGTCTGTTGTACACAAACAAATCACTGCTTATCACTGACTCTTTATCTGTCTGTGCTGCATCAGCTATTATACTGTCAAAAAGCCCTTTTGATTCTGCCTCTCCTATAAGCGGAATCATATCCTTCTGTGCATTGTAATTAAGCCCTGTGTTGGCTTCCCTGTTCATGTGAATTGCAAGATTAGGTATTATGCATAAATCCCTGTCTACATTTACAAGGACTGGCTTTAATACTGCACCTTCCCTTACTATTGCTCTTCCTGCAACCGAAAGCGGTCTGTCAAACCATGGGGCCATAAGCATCCCGCCGTATTTTTCCACATTTAACGAAACATAATTCTTATCCAGTGTCAGTTCTGGATTCTCTTTCACCTTAAATGCCGGTGAATCGCTGTGTGCCGCTGCTATCTGGTAATTAGCAAAACCCTCTGTGGCAGGCATCCTGAATGCTATTATGGAAGAATCGTTTCTTGTAGCGTAGTATTTGCCGCCAGATATAAGATGCCATCTGTCCATTTCGTTAAGGCGCACAAATCCGGCATCGTCCAGCAAATCCATAAAATTTGCCGTTACATGAAATGCTGTAGGACTTTTTTCTATGAACGACATCATATCTTTTGATGCATTTATAAATGTGTTATCTTCCATAACTGCTCCCTTCTATCTGCGTCTTCTTTGTCTGTTATGTCTTCTTTTTCTTTTATTATTCTGTACCATCATGACTACTGTTATGATTATTACAATAACTATTACCACCAATATTACTGCAAATACTGCTGTACTTTCTTTCATTCCTTTTTTGACAGCCGTGCCTGATGCTTTATTGTCTGTTGCCTGTGTATTATCGTCTGTTACTACATTTGCAGCATATTCCCTGTAAACTGTCTGATTGCACAGGCTGCATGTTCCTGCCTCTATTCCGTCTTTCTTGTCTGTGCTGGCTGCTTCCTTTACAACACTGTAATTGTCAACCTTATGCTCATGTATTTTGTAAGTGTCTGAATATGTGTAGCCACATGTACTGCAGGTGTGTGTTGTGTATCCAAAGTCTGATGCTGTTGCTTCTGTCACTACATCTGTGTATGAAGGATTGCTGCACATTTCCGGAAGCAGTGTCACTGAATAATCATATGTCTCATTTCTCTTGAAATCTGATGTGAAGCCTGAATATGCATATGTCCAGTTCATGACCTCACCCATATTTGCCTGACAGTATGCACGGCGGTCTGTATTGTCCTCGAAAAATGTTATCATTCCCTTAACTTTGTTGTTAAGCACTTCACCCTGATATGTCTTTGACAGTTCCAATGGATATACCATATACATGCCGACAAGTCCGCCATCATGCACATATCCGTGGTCTGAATCATATCCATCTATTGTTATAGAACAATTTCTTATATTAAGGAAGCCGGCTGCGTAAGCACCACCCATAAACTGCTCATCTCTTACGGCTGCATCTGTATCAACGCAGACAAGTGTTACATCTGTAGTGATGTTATCAAGATTGCCGCTTCCAAATCCGGCAATTCCACCTGTTCCCCACATCTTAGCTGAATCTGTTAGTGACACATATGTATCCTTAATTATACAGTCTGATATATCGCTGTTATCAGCAAGACCTGCCACTGGTGCTGCAAAACACGGTTCTGTTGAAGTTACTTCAACTCTTGCACCGTATATGTTAAGACCTGTTACTTTCGAATCCTTAAGAACACCAAAAAAGCCGGCTCCATATGTTTCATACTCTTTTCTATTACCGTCATATGTCATCATTGTATGCTTACTTACCGTCTTTACTGACAGGTTAAGTATGCTGTGTCCGTTGCCGTCAAATGTGCCAGAAAAATCCCATGGTGTCCACTCAATTCCAGTCATATCAACATCTGTCATCAGTTTATAATTTCCTGACGTACTCTTAGCTGCTTCCACAAGTTCTGACGCTGTTCGGATTTCTGTGTATTCTGATGTTGTCTGGCTTACAGTACTTCCTGATGTTTGTGTATCTGCCTTCGTCATATTAACCGGAAGTGCTGTCACTGCAAGTATTACTGCTGCTATCGCCGCTGCCTTTTTTATAATTGATTTATTAAACATTTTTATGCCTCTTTCTTCTGATATATTTGCATCTTTCGCTGTCTGATTATAACGCAAAGTGATATTTGGGTCTAGTTTTCTTTTTGTAAATTGTGAGAGACGTACGCCGCGTTAATTATGTATATTTCCCTCCCCAGACACGCTCCCGCTCGGTGGAAAACGTAACGGTACTAAACTCGCCTTGTCGTGCGCCGCTTTACGCGGCTTCTCAGGCTCGTTAAGTGCCGACGTTTTCCAA